>Ga0123336_10000789_pt1 | contig 30756 bp, 16 predicted proteins | sample SSSSmetaG_FD_96466 | JGI IMG/M metagenome (GOLD analysis project Ga0123336, IMG submission 96466) | Glacier valley bacterial and archeal communities from Borup Fiord, Nunavut, Canada, to study Microbial Dark Matter (Phase II) - ​SSSS metaG | ecosystem: Environmental > Aquatic > Freshwater > Ice...
CGTAAGTGACCGAACTCATCCCGAAGTGCTGTTACTTCAGAAGTTATTACAAGGTCCTCCACAAGATGCGCAGGGATAAAAATGGTTCCATATTTCTTTGCAAGAACCACATCTCCAGGTAATACAGTCGCCCGACCGATACGAATAGGTGTATTGATGGAGAGAAGCATCATCTCTTTTATAAAAGATGGATCTTGTCCTTTCCACCAGCCATTGAAACCTTTTATTTCGCTAAGACCTTCTACATCCCGAACTGATCCGTAGAAAATTACACCGCGTTGTGATTTGGCATAAATAGAATTTCCCAGATTATCTCCGATAAGCGTTCCGTCAGCCATTTTACCGTAGCTATCGGCAACATACACATCGCCGTTTGTTAAGATATCAATTGGCCATGAGTTTGTGCCACCCTTTTGAGCGCGGCCTTCAACTTTACCTTGCTCTTTCACTTGATTTTGTAAGTCCGGACGAAGAGGAATGTATTGCGCCGTAACCACACGACCTGTCATTGCTGAATCAGGAAGCATGATGTTCCAGTCGCCTTCGTACTGGTTATTGTAACCTTTATTTTTTAAAACTCCCCATGCTTCTTCCATGGAAATATTTTTCAGTCGGGCCAGGATTGCATCAGAAACTTTTGGTCGACCATCCGGGAACCGTTCGCCCTTCCATTCGGAAGTAAGCGCTTTGATATATTCAGGTGTTGATCCTACGCGCTGTGCATTAACACATGTTATCGCCAGTATGATCAGAGACACGAGCATTGTTAATCTTTTCATAATACTTAAGAGTTATGGTTAAATAAATCCGTTCAGGCAGATTGAATTGTTATTCTTAAAGACATTGAGAAGAAGCAAATCTCATCGCCATCTGGACTGAAATTTTACCGGTTAAAAGAAAATGAGAGAATTCGTATTAAAAAGAGATGGGCAGCTAAAATAGTTGCCCATCTCTTTTTCAAAAAAAATTAGTCAATGTCCCACCAAACTTTTACATCAAGAGCATCTCCACCCATGTTGGAAATAGCAGACTGAACATTTTTGTTTACCAAGATTTCAGAAGGAGGATAGGTTAATCTTGTAATAAAATTAACTGTCCTTCCAGGGTAAGGATTTGGTGCAAGTACCGGGTAATTGCTGCGTCTGAAATTCGCCCACGTCTCTGGTCCATTTAAGAATGAAGCAATCCAGTATTCAGTATTAATTTCTTTTGTCTTATCAGCAGGTGTTGCCGCAGCAAATAGTACGGATCTTCTATTGATGTAGGTCGTTTGATAGGATGCGGGAACAATCGTTCCGGCGCCATACAATGCAAGTTGATCCATGTGAGCTTTAATGCCTGTTGTGAAATAAGTCAACGCCGCTACGTCACCGCCAGGGATAAAATTATTTACCGCAAGTGAAGCTTCTGAAAGAAGAAGATTCGTTTCCGCTGCTGTTAAAAGGAACATTGGCTGAAGCCTGCCTGATAATCTGGTACGATCAATTTGTGTGAATGCATATCTACTACCAATGCCAGCCGTTGTTGCAGCTTGCCCTGCAGTTAAGTCATCAACTCCCATTGGTATGCCAACCTGTTTCGCGGCCGTTGTATCGGCTTTTGCAGCAACCTGTTCAGGCCCTGACGTTGCTCCAACATAACGTACCGCGATTGAATTGATTCTCGGATCCTTATTTGCCAGCAAAATATTGACAAAAGGTGCAGCCATGTAATAGTTAGCGGCTTCTGTACTATTCAATGTATTGCCCACAGCATTTACAAAGTTTGCATCATGACGAATGTATGCGAGATCGGCGTTTGTTGTAACAAGTCCTGCAGCTCCGGCAGAGAATGCAGAATTAATAGCAGCCTTTCCATTGACTGCGTCTCTTTTCACAATACGCATACCAGCGCGAAGCAATAATGAACGACCATACTTTTTCCACTTGTCGACACTACCACCGTACAATACATCGGCTGTTTCAATTCTTGCCGCAGGGTCCAATGCTGTAACTGCGTCTGTCAACTCCTGAATAATTTGTGGATAAATAGCTGACTGCGCGTCATATTTAGGATAGAATAACTGACTTGTAAATCCCTTTCCAGCTTCTGTATAAGGTATGTCACCATACGTATCAGTTAAGATCATAAATGCATTCGCTTGCATGATCCGTGCCATCGCGGTCAGATTTGGTCTGGCAGGAGTGATCGTTGCTGTTTTCACAATAACATCATTCGTATACTTGATCACATTCTGATAGTACTGGATCCAGATAGCTGGTGTATTACCGGGATTTACCTGATTGTAATTTGCCCCTGCGATAATTCCCGAGTTAGATGAAATGATTTGCTGAACGATGCCAAGATCGTATTGCAATGTTCCACCCGGTACTGATGTATTGATGACCGCTGCATTTAACGTGAAGGCAGGATCAATATTTGTAGGCGCCGTTTTAATCGTATTTAACTCATCGAATCCTTTTTCACATGATGTTGTGATAAGTGTAAACGACAAAGCCAGTAGAGAAAGGGTTATTATCTTTTTCATGATTCGGTCGTATTAAAATTTAACATTTAAATTAAAACCTAAACTTCTTGTCGTTAAAAGTCCTGGTGACTCCATACCAACAAGGTTGTCTGAACTAAATCCAAAACTTTCCGGATCGATGTTATCAACACCTTTCCAAAGCATCGCTACGTTATTTGCAACAAAGTTTAGCTTAACAGCCTTGATAGGGAAAGCCGGAGGAAGGAATCTTGAAAAGTCATAGCCAATAGAGATCTGGCGGAGCTTCCAATATCCAGCATCATAAATAACGGGTTCAACCAACTGTGCACTTCTTACCACAGACCAGTAATCCTGGACCGGCGCAACAACTGTATTCGCACCACCGCTTACACTTAAGCCCTGTCCAATGATACCACCTTCCCTTCCTTGCAATGTTACTTGTTGTAATCCATGACGATATGCATTGAAGTTTGTACCTGACAACATCTTGCCACCGAGCTTGAAGTCAATCAGAACTGACAGTGTGATGCCTTTGTAGGTGAATGAGTTTGTAAATCCACCCACCCATTTAGGCAACGCGCTTCCAAAAGCAATCTGAGTGAGCGAAGGCAACGGAACGCCGTTTGTACCATAAATGATTTGGTTTGTTGCAGGATCTCTTCTGTAACCAAATCCAACAATCTGTCCCATTTCCTGTCCAACAATCTGCTGAACAGATCCGTTGAACACGTGCGTTCCAACAGTGATATTAGATCCAGGGGTTTCATTAAGAAGACTCAATACTTTAGTGATGTTATAAGCCCCCGCGAAAGTGAAATCCCAAGTAAAATTGGAATTTCTTACCGGAACTAGATTCAGCATCAATTCAATACCCTTGTTCTGACTTCTAGCACTATTGATTGTGGTGCCAGTAAATCCAGACGCATCAGAGATCTGCGTTGGTAAGATTTGATTATTTGTGAACTTATTATAAACCGCCACGTCTATGTTTATCCTGCTGTCGAACATTTTCATCTCGAAACCAAGTTCTGTTTCGTCTATGCGCGCCGGTTGGAGCAAGGTATTAGGAACACTATTTCCTAAGCTTGACACCGGACTTGTTCCTCCGAAGAAGTTAGCGTTAAATCCATAAGGCAACTGTTGCGAGTAAGCTCCTACTGAATTATCACTACCTACTTCCGCGTAAGCAGCTCTGAATTTACCCTGTGTCAACCAGCCTGGTTTTGTTGCAAGGGATTCGGAGAATACGTATCCGGCAGATATCGATCCGTAAGGTATTGATCTATGACCAGGGGATAAGGTAGAGAACCAGTCCTGCCTGTATGTTCCTGTTAGATATAGATACTTCTTATAATTTACTTCAGCCGATCCATAAAGCGAATTTACCTGAGTCTCCTGAAAAGAATATTGAGGATCTTTTCCTCTTCCATTCTGAACTGTATAAAGTCCGCGTACGATGAAGTCAGTTACCTGAACACTGTTGTTATCAAACCGTCTGTATAACTGGTTTCCACCCGCTGTTACATTTAAGCCAAAATCACCAAAATCTTTCGTTGCAGAAATAAGGAAGTCAATATTCGTTTCTCTGAACCGGCGTTGTTCCTGTGTGTATTGCCCATTAACAAACCCAGTAGGTGCTGGTGCCAATGACGCAAGTCCTGTTGGAAAGTTATTGTATTCCTGATCACGTGACCAGTAATCCTGTCCTGCACGAACCTGGGCGAAAAGCCATTTCGTGAATTCATATTTGAATGAAAGATTTCCAAGAATGCGATCTCTCTTGATGGTATTGAACTGATCAGAAAGAACAAAGTATGGATTTGTGCGATTCTGGAATCTTGAATAAATGTACTCATTACCTGATGAATTGTAGCGGTTATCGCGAAGAACATCCATTGGCATTGTATTCGCCATCGCCATCAAAGAAGTCGGAATTGAGTTATCCTGATTCGCAATGTTTGGAGGATTTTTATTCTCTTCATTCGAGTAATTGATATTACCGCGGAAGCTGAACTTTTCAGAAAGATCATAGGTGAAACCAAGATTAATGGTTTTTCTATTGAATGTATTGTTTGGAACAATCCCCTTGCTGTCCATATTCGCTATAGAAAGATTTATTCCTCCTTTTTCACCAGTGGACGAAAGAGAAATAGTATTTGTAAAGTTCTGACCATGACGATAGAATTGGTTCAGAATTCCTTTTTGAGCAACATACGGAACAGTTAATCCGTTAAATAAAACCTGAGTCATTCCCGGTTGAATTTTTTCACCAAACGACCACTGCCCTGATGTAGGATTTGGCGCGGTAGGACGAACACCATTTTCACCTTGGCCATACACATACTGGTAGTCTGTGTAATCAAGCGGAGTTTCATCCGTGAAATTCATGTTATACGTCACTCCAATTCCTTTCGCGGTTCCTTTTGATTTCGTTGTGATCATGATAACACCATTGCTCGCACGGTATCCATAGAGCGCTGATGCAGCAGCACCTTTAAGAACAGTCATACTTTCAATGTCATCGGGATTGATACTCGTCATACCGTCGCCACCATCGGAGGTATTACCACTACCACCACCACCGCTTCTTACACCGATAGAACCATCCGGGTTTGATCCAGGATTAGAACCAAAATTTGTGTTATCCATTGGCACACCGTTGATCACGATGAGCGGATTATTCTGACCACCAATTGAACTTTGACCTCGTATACGAATCTTGGAAGTTCCTGCAGGTCCAGTTCCTAATCCCGAAACACTAACACCTGCAATTTTACCAGTCAATGTATTCATTACGTTTGAAGTGCGATTGATAGACAACTCGTCTCCATTTACTTTGGTGGCGGCATATCCTAAACCTTTTGTAGATCGCTCAATACCAAGTGCAGTTACAACAACTTCATCCAGTGATTTTACATCGGAAGTCATTTTAACATCAACGGACGTTCTTGATCCCACGGACACTTCCTGAGTAGCGTAACCGATAAAGGAGAAAATCAATACGGCGTTTTCGTCATCAACAGACAAAGAATACTTACCCGCTGCGTCCGTAGATGTTCCAACAGACGTTCCTTTGATCAATACATTTACTCCAGGGAAGCCATCTCCATTTTCATCCATAACTGTTCCAGTAACAGCTATTGCAAGATTATCAATTGCGCTTGCGAACGAAATCGATTGCGGGTCCTGAGCTGAAAAATTCATTGTTGAGCTTGACAACGTAGGATACATTACCGGAACTTTCAGTAGAGAGGCACTTTGCATTCCTCCTGTTTTGTCTTCTGATTTCCTGAGAGAGATTACATAAAATCCTTTTCCTGCTTTTTCATAGTTAAGATTGGTTTCGTTTAACAAAACATCCAATGCATCTTCCACTGTTATAAAGGTAGAATTAGAAACCTGAACAGTTTTGTTGTTGACCCATTCATCTTTGTAAGCAATCGATACATCGAATTGCTTCTCCAACTGGCTCAATCCTTCTTTTAAAGAATAGGATTCTGTCGCCGAAGCATCAGGTTGGTGCTGCTTCGTGCCCGAAGCAAACAGTGCACCTTGCTGCGCCATCCCCTGATGACCTATCAGGAATAGGATGCCGACTATTAGGTAGCGTTTTATCATAAATAGTTGGGTTGATTGATAGTTAATTGGTTTTTAAGTTTACTCATTGATTAGAAATTTGTCACCTTTCTTCTCCGCTTTCATTTGAAAGGCCTTTGCTATTTGATACACAAAATCTTCTACGTTTCCGATTGGCATTGAACCGGAAACAGTTTGATCCAATATTTTTTCAGACGAAGTCTCTATTACAATTCCGTAGTTGTCCTTCGCCATTTGAATCATTTCTTTCAATGATGTTTCATCAAGGATTATTTTCTTTTCCGTCCATGAAGCATATATGGCAGGATCAACATTTCGCTTGCTATAATTATTTTTCTTAAAGACAACAAGCTCACCTGGCTTCATCAGGATCGTTTGGTTTTTTTTATTCAATGGAAGACTTAACCGAATTTGACCTGTATTCAAAACAACTTTTGTGTCCGCAGAGCGATGGTATAGATTGAACGTTGTTCCGAGTACTTCTACTCCAACGCCTTCGTTCGTCAAAACCCTGAATGCCTGATTATTGACTTTGTGTATAACGGAGAAAAATGCTTCGCCTTCAAGCCAGATTTCGCGGGCAACCTGCGTATTCCAATTGTTTTTAAAGTGTAGACTTGAATTGGCATTCAAAATAACGGTTGAGCTGTCAGGTAAGATAATCGTTCTTGTTTCTCCGAAAGCAGTAGAATATTCTTGCAGAAGAGGGTCCGGAGCGAAAAGAAAAAAGGTAAAAGCCATTAGAATCATTGCCGCTGCAGCACCTATATACCATGAGCTTCTTATTGTTCTGGTGGATTGAGCAGATCTATTATCTCCTTGCTGCACCCGCTTCCAGATTTCAGAAACGGCGGAAGTGGGAAGAATGTAGTTTGAAAGTCTTAGCGTATGCAAAATTCCCCTGGCCTCTTCAATTTCATGCGCTTTTTCAGGGTGAGACAGAATCCAGGATGACCAAAAAGCACTGCTACTTTCATCGGGATGCAGTATCCATGATTGAAAGTAGTCGTCTAAAATGAAATCATTAACAGAATAGTGCTGGTAGTCCTTCACGCTATAAGCTAAAAAATGCTACCTATAAGAGAAGGTCATTACCCTTTTCTCATCATTTATCAGAAAAAATTTTAGATATTTTTAAGAATTGCCCAATCCACGAGAAATCATAGACTCCAGCGGATGTGAGTACGACGACTTGCTGATCTGGAGCTTTTTGCGAAGAAGCTCAATAGCCTTTGATACCAGGTTATAAACCGAATCAATCTGCATTTCTGTTATCTCTGAAATCTCCTGATACGATAGCTCATTGAAAAACTTCAGATAAATAACCTCACGTTGTTTTTTAGTCAGCGACTGAATACATTTTTTAAGTTTTTTTATTTGCTCTGCCTTGAGCTCATCTTCGATTAGTGTATGCTCAAATGACGGAATAAATTCAAAAATCGCAGTTTTATCCGTAAATGGGATAGAGAATTTCCTTTTCGCAATGATCTGATTTATTAAAAGTCTCCTGAAAGACATAAAGAGATATGGCTTCACTGCTTTTACACTTGATACCGTTTCTCTTTTATTCCAAAGTTTGAAGAATAGTTCTTGCAAGCAATCTGTAACAAGATCGTGGTCTTTACTTGTATGCATCCCATAGCTATACAATCGTTGAACATGATTTTTATAAATCATTGAAAGCGCCAACTCATTACCTTTTTTGAAGTTCTCCCATAACATTTCGTCACTAAATGAAGACGATTTCACTTGTGGTTCAGTGCTGGATTTACTTCCAAGTATTTCTGAGTGGATCAACATGATGAAAGCGAATGTAACTAATATTTTTAATTGCAACCGTTTGATTTATAGTTTTTAATCAAAAATAGCTTTTTCCGGGATAGCCGGCAGAAATTTGCCCTGGAAAGCAGTTTAATGCAATTTCTTTGCACTACATATATATAGTGTGCAAATGACACTTATAATTTTCTTCGCAACTTTCGTCAAAAAAAATTCTGAGGAATGATGCTGCCAGTACGCATCGATTGATCCTGCAGATCACTTTACCATCTGACGATTTCTGGCCATTATCTCATCAAAAATATTTCCGGTAAAATATTATGTTGGTTTTAGATGCATAAGTCCCGATCTTTTACCGTTATGATCACTTAAATTTATTTCATGAAAATTTATAAGACCAATAAAGGAATAGTAATCGATCATCGTAATGATTTTTTTCTTTCAAAAGAACCAAGCTGGGATAAATTCATAAACAGGCAACATCTCTTTCAAGCGATCACCACTGAATTGAAAGACCTTCCATCAAATGCTTCACTTGAAGAAATAATAAAATCACCGCTTGCCCCTATCGCAAACCAGGAGGTTTGGGCATCAGGCGTTACCTACATGCGTAGTCGCCAGGCGAGAATGGAGGAGTCAAAAATTGCGGGAAGCGGAGATTTTTATGCACGGGTCTATGAAGCTGATCGGCCTGAACTTTTTTTCAAAGCAACTGCTAGCAGAACTGTTGGTTATGGAGATCCGGTTAAAATCAGAAAAGATTCAAAATGGAATGTTCCAGAGCCTGAACTTACGCTTTTCATTTGCGCAAAAGGATCAATTGAAGGTTATACGGTTGGCAATGATATGTCCTCCAGGGATATCGAAGGTGAAAACCCCTTATATCTTCCCCAAGCAAAATCGTATGATGCTTCTGCATCTATTGGCCCTTGTATTTATGTTCCGGAGGGACCCATTAATCCTGATACAATGATTCAAATAGAAATCACCAGCAATAAATCTACTGTTTTCGTTGGTGAAGTATCAATCAACCGAATGAAAAGAAAACACGAGGAGCTCGTCGAGTATCTTTTCAGAGAAACTTCTTTCCCATTCGGTGCTTTTTTGATGACAGGGACCGGAATTGTTCCACCGGATAATTTTACATTAAATTCAGGTGATGAGATCAAGATCACGATCGAAGGGATTGGAACATTGGTAAACACCGTGGCTTAATTTTAATCGTTGACCGTTGATCACGCCACGAGTAACAAGAAACCAACAATCAATAGTATGTATAGAAGCGCAGAATGGTTTGGTAAAAAAGATAAAACGGGTTTTATCTATCGTAGCTGGATGAAGAACCAGGGTTTTCCCGAAGATATGTTTGACGGAAGACCTGTCATTGGCATCTGTAACACATGGTCAGAGCTAACTCCCTGTAATGCACATCTCCGCGATTTTGCGGAGAGTGTAAAGCGCGGTGTTTTTGAAGCAGGTGGATTTCCTGTTGAATTCCCAATAATGTCATTGGGTGAAACATTGTTGAAACCAACGGCAATGTTATTCAGAAATCTAGCGAGCATGGATGCGGAAGAATCAATGCGAGGCAATCCTATTGATGGAGTTGTGCTACTTACTGGTTGTGATAAAACAACTCCTTCTACTTTAATGGGCGCAGCAAGTGTTGACTTGCCAACGATAGTTGTTCCGGGTGGTCCGATGTTGAATGGAAAGTATCGTGGAAAAGATATAGGGTCCGGAACAGACGTGTGGAAGTTCACGGATGATTTGAAGACCGGTAAGATGTCGTACAACGAGTATAATCACGCAGAGAGTTGTATGTCACGCAGTCCCGGACATTGCATGACCATGGGAACAGCGTCCACCATGGCGTGCATGGTTGAATCATTAGGTATGTGTTTATCAGGAGCTGCTGCTATTCCGGCAGTTGATTCACGAAAGAAAGTAATTGCTCAACTTTCAGGAAGACGCATTGTTGACATGGTGAAAGAAGATCTCCGCATTTCTAAAATACTCACAAGAGAAGCATTTGAAAACGCAATCAAAGTAAATGCTGCAGTTGGTGGGTCATCCAATTTTATAATTCATCTTACAGCAATCGCTGGAAGAATCGGAGTAAAACTTGATCTGGAAGATTTTGATACGCTTGGAAGCCAAATTCCGTTGTTGCTAAATCTTATGCCTTCCGGCCAATTTTTGATGGAAGATTTTTACTATGCCGGTGGTTTGCCGGTGGTAATAAATGAGTTGAAATCACATCTTCACATGAATGCGTTAACAGTGACTGGCCTGACTATTGAGAAAAATATTGAAGACAATAGCAATTGCTATAATAGAGAAGTTATTCACGAGTATAAATTACCTTTGATTAAAGAGGCGGGAATTGTTGTTCTTAAAGGAAATCTTGCAGTAAACGGAGCAGTACTTAAACCATCGGCAGCTACACCGTCATTAATGCAGCACAAAGGAAGGGCAGTTGTATTTGAAAATATTGAACATTATCACGCACGTATTGATGATCCGGATCTTGACATCGATGAAACATGTGTGATGGTATTGAAGATGGTAGGTCCTGTCGGTTATCCTGGAATGCCGGAAGTTGGGAACATGTCATTACCAAAAAAATTACTTGATAGAGGCATCACGGACATGGTCCGCATTTCTGATGGGAGAATGAGTGGCACTGCGTTCGGAACAGTCGTCCTTCATGTTTCACCTGAATCCGCTATTGGTGGAAATCTTGCATTCGTGCAAAACGGTGACATGATAGAACTGGACGTGAAAGGAAGGAAAATCCATCTTGATATTTCCAATGAAGCACTTGCGAAGAGAAAAGTAAATTGGAAGAGGCCGGATTACATGGCGTCCCGCGGGTATGTTAATCTGTATGTGAAGCATGTGCAGCAAGCGGATAAGGGGGCGGATTTGGATTTTTTAGTTGGAGGATCGGGATCCAAAGTGCTGCGTGATTCGCATTAAAAGTGCGCACGTATTAAAGTGTTCAAGTGCTTACGTTCACAAAGCGATGGTCGCCCGCACGAAAACATAGTTCCTACCCATAACAGAGATAATTTAATCTTAATACAGACTTCTTATGAACAGAAAATTTAAATTGAAGCATTCCTCCCTGATTGGATTATTTCTGATTTCAGTTGTGTCACTTACATTACTACACTGCAATCTGGATAACAAACGCTATACGGAATGGAAAGTCACAGGCGGAACAAAAGAAAATATTCGCTACAGCACACTTACACAAATTGATACTTCCAATGTTAGTCAACTGCAGGTTGCCTGGACATATCGAAGCGGCGACGCAGACACAGCAAATCATTCGCAGATTCAATGCAATCCAATCATTGTGGATGGTGTGATGTACGGAACTTCACCAAAACTCAAACTTCTTGCGCTTGATGCTGTGACCGGAAAAGCAAAATGGGTCTTCGATCCGCAACAGATTTCTCCGGGAGATAAAAAGTTTGCAAGTCTTAATAATAACAGGGGCGTTACGTATTGGGAAGATGGCGATGATAAGAGAGTGATCTATGCTGCAGGATCATTCCTGTTTTCAATTAATGCAAAAACCGGAAAACCTGTAAGCGAATTTGGTGACAATGGAAAAATCGATATGCATGATGGTCTTGGTCGCAATGTTGCAGATTTATATGTGGCAGCAACTTCCCCCGGGATGATTTTTAAGAATTTATTGATCATGGGCTCACGCGTTTCTGAAGGAAGCGATGCTGCCCCAGGTCATATTCGCGCGTATGATGTAACCACAGGGAAACAACAATGGATTTTTCATACCATTCCTCAACCAGATGAATTTGGCTTCGATTCATGGGAAGATACCACTGCATACAAACATATCGGTGGCGCCAATTCATGGTCGGGATTTAGCCTTGATGAGAAACGTGGAATACTGTATGCTCCTACAGGTTCTGCTTCCTTTGACTTTTACGGAGGGATGAGAAAAGGTGCCAATCTTTTTGCAAATTCTATTCTTGCACTGGACGCAGCAACCGGAAAATACATCTGGCATTTTCAAACAATCCATCATGATGTGTGGGATAAAGATCTTCCAACACCTCCGTTATTAGTTACTGTTACAAAAGATGGCAAAAAAATAGATGCAGTCGCTCAACCAACTAAAAATGGTTTTGTTTTTTTGCTTGATCGCGAAAACGGAAATCCAATTTATCCGATCGTTGAAACTCCGGTTCCAACAGAAACAAAAATCAAAGGAGAAAAATTGTGGCCGACGCAACCCTATCCATCATTCCCAAAACCATTTACGCCTCAACTACTTACTGAGGCAGACCTGAATACGTACGTTTCCGATTCCGCTTATCACGATCTTGTTACCCGTTGGCGTGCTTCCAAAACAGGAAATTTATATATGCCACCTTCAACAGAAGGAACGATCTATTTTCCCGGACTTGATGGAGGTGCTGAATGGGGAGGCTCTGCTTTTGATCCAGCTTCAGGATTAATGTATATCAATTCAAACCTGATGCCATGGCTGATAGGAATGGTTGAAGTAAAAACTGAAATTCCGAAAAACGAATCCTATCTACAGGCAGGTCAGCGTTTGTATCAACAATATTGTATTGCGTGTCATGGGACAAAACGAGAGGGTGCAGGAAATTACCCAACACTTATCAGTGTAAATAAAAAATATGACAAGAATACGTTCAAGGAACTGCTTGATGGTGGCCGGCGAATGATGCCTGCATTTAAAATGCTTTCATCTTCCGAAGTATATGCTATCGCCTCATTTATACTTGATCAGAAGTCAGAGCAAAAGAAAGAATTCAAAACTGCGCCAGTGCCAATCGATTCTTTCCGAAATCTTCGGTACAATATTACTGGTTATAAAAAATTTCTGACAAAAGACGGTCACCCTGCGATCAAGCCTCCTTGGGGTACATTGAATGCGGTCAATCTTACTACAGGAAATATTGATTTCAGCGTACCACTTGGTGATGAAGAAGAATTTAAAAAGAAAGGAATTAATTCAGGGACAGAAAACTACGGTGGTCCTATTGTTACTGCCGGTGGTCTGATATTCATTGCAGCAACACGCGACGGAAAATTCAGAGCATTCAATAAGAAGACTGGTAAAGTAATATGGGAGACTGATCTTCCTACATCAGCATTCAGTTCGCCATCGATGTATGAAGTGAACGGTAAGCAATATGTTGTAATCGCATGTGGTGGTGGAAAACTTAACACTAAGTCGGGAGATTATTATGTTGCATTTGCGCTGAAGTAATTTACCAGCACTGTTTGAATTTTATTGAAGAATAATAAAGTCTTCCGTAGAAGTTGTGCTCTTTGAATTTACTGTCACAGTAATCTTACCACTTGCAGCGCCCGTTGGAACAAGTACAGTAATTTGAGTTGTAGTGGCTCCTGTCACTGTTCCCGGAACTCCATTGAATGTGACTGTGTTATTAGAAGCGTTGTCACTGAAACTCGCCCCTTTGATAGTAATGTTTGCTCCAGCTGCTCCGCTAACAGGTGAGAAACTTGATATTGATAATCCTGGCGTTGGATCCGATTTTTTACTCGTGCACGATGACAGGTAAAGAATCATCGCAAATAAAAATATAGAACCCAGAAAGATATAAAGGACTGAAGGTCGCACTGCACTTATACCCGTTCTCATAAAAAGATTCTTTGAGATGTTTATGTCAAAAGCATTCCAGGAAAAACGTTTCAATAATGATTGATTAAAAGTATTTTAGAAAGTCAAATAAAATCCTTTGTAGATAATATTCCCCAAAAACCTCATTGATACCTTTGCTTTGGATTGGGGTTAATCTAAAAGACTACTCTTTCTGATAAAAACTCAGGGGCATAAAATCGTGGAAGATATTGATTCAAATACTCACAGGGAGACATAGGTAAGCATACGATCAACATTTGTAAACTGTTATTTACGCGCCTTACACTTGCATTCAGAGAGGAGAATTAATGAATTATTTTACAGGAATTCACGTTAACCGTAAAGTAAGACATGTCAATTCATATTTCAATAACACGGGTTCACTAACATGGTAATTTATCAAAAAAGAAAGCCTATAAACTGAGACATAAAGCTTGCAATATTTCGTTGTATCTTGCGTTATAGAAATAGCTCAACTCCTTTTAAATCATACAAAAAAACAAATAAATGTTAAAAAAACAGACACTTTCCTTTGCAGGAACTAAGCGAGAATTCTCTTCCACTCTTAATAAGCGTGTGAATGATTATTTTGCAAAGAATGGAGTTAATAAATATGCCAATTCGGAAATGATTGTGAAGACTATATTCATGTTCTCACTATATTTTATACCCTACGGCCTTATCCTTGGTGGAGTCATTACCGGTACGTGGGCCTTGTTGGCTTCAGTAGTAATCATGGGACTAGGACTTTCCGGCATAGGATTATCGATCATGCATGATGCTAATCACAGCGCTTATTCAAAAAAAGAATGGGTCAATACAATCCTTGGTTATTCTATGAATCTCATCGGCGCAAATTCTTTTAATTGGAAAATGCAGCACAATGTATTGCATCATACTTACACGAACGTTCACGAAGAGGATGAAGATATCAGCCCTCGTGGCGCTTTGAGATTGACTCCTTATTCTGATTGGAAAAAAATTCACAAATACCAGCACATTTACGCCTGGTTCCTCTATGGACTTTTGACAATCGTTTGGTTATTCTTTAAGGACTTTGTTCGTATTGTAAAGTATCACAGAAACGGAATGGTTAAAAAGCATAAGATTAACATTGTTAAAGAGTGGTTTATCCTCATCGGTTCAAAAATTGGATACTTCACTTACATCTTTGTTATCCCGGTGTTATTCACACCATTAACCTGGTGGCAGGTATTTGCAGGAGTAATTATCATGCATTATATCACCGGTTTCATTTTGGCAATCATATTTCAGCCAGCACATGTAATTGAGGGAACAGAATTTCCACTTCCTGACGAAAATAATTCACTGGAAAATAACTGGGCTGTTCATCAGTTGCTTACCACAACAAACTTTGGCAATAAGAGCCGTTGGTTCTCATGGTATGTCGGAGGTTTGAACTTCCAGATTGAACATCATCTTTTTCCCCATATATGTCACGTTCACTATAGAAAGATTTCATCCATCGTAAAAGAGACAGCGCACGAGTTTGGGTTGCCTTACAAGAGTGCAACAACATTTGTAGATGCATTGGCCGGGCATGCGCGGTTGTTAAAACAGTTAGGAACGAGACCGGCTGTAGCATGAAAGTAGAAAATTAAAATTTAAAATTCTCTTTAATGAGATTTCATAAGGAATGAAGTATGCGTAAAACCATATTCATTCCTTTTTTCATGGGTTCATCCGGGGAATTCTATCTGATAAAACCATCCGGATGTATTTAACCGCAGAGTTTTTTATGCCTGGGTTAGAAATAATGTTTTAACCCCGAAGGTATATTAGAATCTGCAGGACCTTACAATTTAAATTTAACTCCACCAGTCAACCATCTTCCCGGCATTGCCGCACCGAGCACATCGCTGTATTTTTGATCGAAGATATTATCAATCTGAACAAATGCACTTAGCTGATTCTTCACAAGAAAATATTCTCCTTTTAAATTCATCACAAAATACTGTCCATCAAGCTTCGCAGTGATTGCAGTTGCCTCTTGCTCCGTTCTTGTTTTGTAAAGACTTGTGAAGCTTAATGAATAATGCTTTGTTATTACTCCTCCTGTAAAATTCATTAAGAACCGCGCATGACTTGAAAGATATAGCGAAGGCGTTCCGGAAGCACTGTACGTATCGAGCAAAATAAAACCTGCTGTCGTAAATATATTAACGGAGCTACTTAACGCTTGCTTATAAAAAATATCAATCTCAGCACCTGAGTTAGTAACATCAGAAACATTCTGTGCCAAAGAATATGTGCCAATTGGTGAAAGATTGCTCTTACGCGGCATATCAGCGTAGGGGGTTGTGACATAGTCGATGAGCTTACTAAATTTCTGCTGAAATAATGTTCCTGAGATCTTTATATCTCTACCCGAAATCCAATAGTCAAATCCGGCCTCATAACTAAATGATTGCTCCGCCAATAAATCCGGATTTCCGACTCGCCCACTCGAGATAAAAACCTTATTATAATTATTATATCGCTCTGTAAAATCTGCCTGGCGAATTGTCTTTCCAGCGCTTGCGCGTAATTGCAAAGGTCCGGTTGTGTAACTGACATTCAACTGTGGTACAACTTCAGTACCACTTCGTTCGTCATTGTCAATTCTCAAAGCCGGACTCACTGTAAAATGTTCTCCGATAGATTGTCTTAATAGCACAAATACTGCCCGCTGATGTATCGAGTGCTCTCCCCGATCATTTGACGTAATACTTTTTTGCTGAAGTTGAAGTCCGGCAATAATACTTGTCCTTTTCGTTAACGAATACTCGTATGTTGCCAATGATTGAAGCAGTGTTGACTTACTCTGATTTGCTGTTGATATTGAACTAAACTGATACGTATCATTTACCTCTTTATAACCTCCCTGTATCGTGAACTTACCCTTCACGCCTTCGTGAGCCAATCGAATCTGGTTCCAGCTTGTTGTAACTTTCTCTTGCGCAGTATCGGATAAAAATGTTGTGTAAAAATTCTGAGCAGCAAACTTTCTTGAATCATACGAAACCCGCAATGCTGCAGACCATCCCTTACCGAGAAGTTGATTTACTCCTGCAGATAGTGTTGTATTGTGAAAAAATCCATCTGTTCCTCGTTGCGGTTGTCCTGATGCGTTGTTGGTAAGAACTCCAGCATCAATTGTCATTTTTTCTGTTTGATAGAAGCCTCCGGCATTTGCATTGAAGAGCCCATACTGACCCGATGCTATCTGTCCGCTCAATGATTTTTTATTTTTTGATTTAGTCGTAAACGCTTTTGTTATGATGTGAATTACTCCTCCCACTGCATCTGAACCATACACAGCAGACGATGCACCTTTCAACAATTCGATATGGTCGATCTGGGCAGGAGTAATTGGAATGTAAGAAGTAAAGTGTCCTGAATTTGGATCATTTAATCGTAAGCCATCGAGAATAACAAGCGCCTGCTGAAATGTTCCTCCACGCAAAATAAAATCACTTTGTGATCCCATCGGTCCTCGTGATTGAACTTCTATTCCTGGAATATATCGAATTAATTCTTCAACAGAATTAACCGGAAGCTTCGCAAACATCTCGCCAGACAGAATGATAACGTTTCTTCCTGTTCGGGCTACATCGGTGGGAATAATAGATGAAGTAACCGTTACTTCATTTAATTGTACTGGCTCATCCTGTGCCATTGCATGCATGGCTGATAAGCTTAAAATTAATAGTATAAATGATAGAAATCGCATAAAAATAAATTGGATGCAATGATAGAAAGAGGAACGTCTAAAAGCTAATTATGACGTGTGAATCGTCCACTAAACTAATAGTACAGTACAGTACATTCACGCTCTCGTCCGTCTCTTCGCAAAAGGAGCGACAAATTTCGAAAGCAGGTCTTCGTTCTACACGGCCTTCCCGAGATCGGTCCAGCTAAGCCAGGATGCTTTAGATAAATTTGGTGCACTAAATTCAATTTTTTCTGCCAAAATTTCTGATTTGAAAGAAATTGAAGGTATTGGGAAGCCTTCAACAGAAAAAATCTACTCATTACATTATGAATTTTGTCCGTAAACTTAGGTCAATGAAATAGTTTGGAGGATATAGATATTCTTCTCTTAAAAGAGATTTTATTCGATTATCCCGCGCTATATTCATACCTATGATGGCTTCACGAAAGGAATTGGGGATTTGTATTGCATTAACATTATTGAGTATCGGGTCTGTGATGTCTCAAACTCCTGTCATACACCTCACCCCAGAGATTAATAACCAACTTATTAAATCCGACCAATACGTTGTATTTATTGCAACCTCTGATACTATTAACTATACCCCAATAACAGTTCGTAATCTCACGAAAGCAACCAGCAATCGAAATATTGAAAACACGGAAGTAATTTATTGGATTTGCATAACAGTAAATAAAACCAACAACGAAAAGTGGTTCCTTGAATTTTTAGATGCACATACCAATTCCATAGAAGCTTTTCGATACAGGAACGATTCGCTGATAAAAAAGTGGCCTCCGATGGGAATGGATTATGCGTTTATAAAAAAGAACTACCAGTATAAAAATTTTCTCTTTCCAATAGAGTACAACGATAAGGGTAGCAGTACCTTTTTAATCCGCGTACGATCCACCAGTAAAACAAGTTTTGTCTTTAAATTCAGATCAGATATTGATTTCATATCCTTCGCTAAGAACGAGTATTACTTTTTAGGTATTTTTTATGGAATCGTTTTTATCACCATCATTACCAATTTGATACTTTTCCTCTTCTTATTAGAGAGAGTGTACCTGTACTATGTTCTTTATTTGATCAGTTGCTCATTGTTGTTCCTAAGCGAAGACACGCTTGGTTTTGAATACCTATGGCCTTCTTTTCCGCTAGTAAATAAGTTTATCAATACCTACTCACCGATCCTGCTTTTACTTTCGTTTTATCTTTATGCCAGCAGATTCCTTCGACTGGGCAACTATTTTCCCTCGGCTAAAAAATACTTTTTTGGCATCATCATACTTTGCCTGATATATTTTTTAGTAAAAATCACTACTACAAATTCACCTGCAGACTATCGTTTTTATATCCTTCCGTTCATCACGCTTTACGGAGCTGGAATATACCTATGGAGGATCGGGGCCAGGGGAGCGCGTTACTTTGTAGTAGCACATTCCTTTGTAATCATTGGAATTGCTTTTTTAATATTCCGAAAAGCGGGAATCCATATACTTGACACACCCTTTACATTTTTTAGTTTAAATATGGGTTTTGTGATTCAGATCGCAATACTCTCCTACGCTCTGGCCGAGCGAATCCATGAATTTAAAACACTGCGAATCAAAGCGCAGGAGAAATTATTACAGCAGCTAAAGTCGAGGCAAGAAGCGCAACGGAAACTGGTGACACAGTTAGAAGAAAATCAACGACTTAAAGATCAATTGAACAATGAGCTAGAGCAAGAGGTGCAAAAACGTTCTCAAAAAATAATCGATCAAAATGAGATTATCGCAGCACAGAACGAGGAGTTACAGAAGGCCAATGAAAAACTGCTCGACCAGGGAGACAAAATCAGCAAGCTCAATGAAAAATTGGATCTTGATAACTGGGCGCTCAAAAGCAATATTAAAAGTATTACCGAGGCGCGCATACTATCCAAAGGTGTGGACTATTTAGAATTTAGTAAATTATACCCAGACCAGGATGCTTGTTTAAAATTTTTATCTGAGAAGAAATGGCCTGATGAATATATTTGCAGGAAGTGCGGAAACTCAATCTATTGTGCAGGTCGAACCCCCTTCTCAAGACGCTGTACCAAATGTAGGTATGAGGAATCGGCCACGGCCTTTACGTTGTTGCACAAATGCAAGATACCTTTAGATAAAGCTTTTTACTCTATCTTTTTAATCTTCTCTAGCCGAGGGAAAATCACCTCTGTGAGCATGGCCGAAAAGTTGAAGATAAGGCAAAGTACGTGTTGGTCGTTTATGCAAAAAGTAAATGAGGCAATCAGGATGAAAAAGAATGCCTGGGAAAGTGGTTGGGATTCAATTTTAATTGAGCAAATCAAAACCAAACCGACAGATGCTGAGATGGACGAGGCCCAACTATTAGACGAGAGCTAGTTTTTCAATCATACCCTAATGGTTATTGGAATAAATGAAAGATATCTCATTTGCTTTTCTATCCCAGTTAATTCCAATGAAAATATAGTTTCCCACTATAAAATATTTCTTTCTCGACTGCTCTACCCAAGACAACAACCATAATCTGGGGAGTGCCTTTGCTAATATCTTTTTTTAGCTGGCCTTCCCCAAGGCAAAGTCCTAAGGAGTAATTGGTTTTAAGACGCTACGTAACGGATCATACACTCTGGTTTTTACTTATAACCTTGCGATCTAAGCTAATAGAATCAAAAAAGATATAGTATCATCGAAAGAACAGCAATTTATATTTGGAAGAAATCTATGAGATTCAATCTATCTATATTTCTAACCGCTTTGCTGCTTCTTATTATTAGTTGCAACCCTCAAAAAAAATTCGATAAGGAAAGTCTTGCAATATCTTTTAACCCAATAGAATTTGTAAATCCATTCATTGGCACAGGTGGCCATGGACACACATACCCTGGAGCTACCGTTCCGTTTGGTATGGTTCAGCTGAGTCCTGACAATGGCACTCAAGGCTGGGATTGGAGCAGCGGCTACAATTATAGCGATTCCATGATCCAAGGATTTAGCCATACGCACTTGAGTGGCACTGGCATCGGTGACTTGTGCGATATTCTTGTTCAACCTGTAATAAATGCGGCATCGGACACGGGTAAGATTGAAAGTCGGTTCTCCCACCAAAGGGAGATCGCCACTCCAGGCTTTTATTCTGTTGTACTAGATGATTTTGGAATTACATCCGAATTGACCACCACTGATCGAGTGGGATTCCATCGCTATACATTTCCTGCTTCAACTCAAGGTATGATCCGCATTGATTTAGGTGCTGCTTTGAATTGGGATTGGACGACCAAATCACATTTTAGAAAGCTCAATGATAGCACATTTACTGGGTATCGATACTCCTCCGGTTGGGGCAACGATCAAAGGGTATATTTCGCAGTAAAACTAAAAAAGAAAACTCAATCGATGAGTTTATATCAAGACAAGAAAGTTGTATCAAGTTTAGATGCCACGGCAAAAGATGTAAAAGCTTGCTTTAAATTTCAAACCAGTGACCAGGAAAGTGTGCTGATGAAAGTTGGACTTTCTATGGCAGATGAAGAGGGTGCATTAAAAAGTCTGGAGGAGATACCCGATTGGGATTTTGAACGAGTAAAGAAAGAAGCAGCAGAAAAATGGAATATGGAACTTGCCCATATAAAAATTCAGACCTCTGATCTAAAAGTAAAAAGAATTTTTTATACATCGCTGTATCATACTTACCTGGCACCGACTTTATTTAGTGACCGCAATGGAAGGTACAAAGGAATAGGTGGGGTTGTAAAAAATTCCAAAATACCTGTCTATACTACCCAATCCTTGTGGGATACCTTCCGTGCTGCTAATCCATTACTTACTATATCCCAACCCAAAAGAATTGCTAACATCATCAATTCCTTTTTGACTTATTATGATCAGAATGGACTGCTTCCCATTTGGGATTTACACTTCAATGAAACCAGCACCATGACAGGATACCATGCAGTGCCCATAATAGCCGATGCAATATTGAAGGACATTCAAGGTTTCGAAATAAACAAGGCATACGAAGCCATGAAAAAGAGTAGTATGCAAAATATAAGAGGTACAGATCATTACAGAGCATTTGGTTACCTGCCGCATGACAAGCATGTAGAAAATGTTACCATTACACTTGAGTATGCATTCGATGACTGGTGCATAGCGAGGGTTGCAAAAAAATTAGGCAAAACCGAGGATGTCACTTACTATTTAAAGCGCGCCAATTACTACAAAAACTTATTTGATAAGAATACTGGTTTTTTCCGACCTAAGTTATCTAACGGAAAGTGGGCAATACCTTTTGATCCGTTGAAATCAGAATTCCAGGTAAATCCATATACAGAAGGCAATGCCTGGCAACATACTTTTTTTGTGCCGCATGATGTGGAGGGCCTTGTCCGGCTATATGGAGCCAAAGAGAGTTTGATAGCGAAGTTAGATACACTATTTACAATGGACTCGAAGCTTACTGGAAATCCCGTTGCAGATATTAGTGGTTTGATTGGCCAATATGCGCATGGAAATGAACCTAGCCATCACATTGCTTACATGTATAGTTTTTTGGGCGTTCCCGGGAAAACGGCGGACCGTGTCCGACAGATTATGGGCGAACTTTACAATGATACACCCGATGGACTAAGCGGAAACGAAGACTGCGGCCAGATGAGTGCCTGGTATGTATTTAGTGCAATGGGTTTTTATCCCTGCAACCCTGCAAGTGGCGAATACATTATTGGGAGCCCATTAATTGATAAAGCCAGCATCAAGGTTGCAGATGACAAATCATTTGACATCGTGGTTGTTAACAATAGCAATGAAAATAAGTATGTTCAATCCATTCAATTGAATGATCAAGATTATCCCTTTGTATTTATCAGGCACAGCGATATAGAAAAGGGAGGTATTTTAAAAATAAAAATGGGAAACAAACCAAGTACCAAATGGGGCAAAGATTCATCAGTATTACCTTATTCTATGTCAAAATTTGAATAATACAGATAGATTAATCCAAAAAAGACTTTAATAGGTGTTAGTGAAGCGTATAGCCTATACTATTTCTACAAGGCACAGTAATTTTCTTTCACCAGTATTGTGTCCTGGAAAATTTCTATGCGGAAAATCATATTCTCTACTCTTAAAATAGGTTGGTTCGTCTTCAGTGTTCTCTTTACCTCCTGCATACCCTCTTCAAACATTGATTACTTCAATCTGGTGAATCCGTTTATCGGTACCACTGGGGGAGGTAACACATTTCCTGGTGCGGCATCACCTTTTGGAATGGTTTCTGTGAGCCCACATACAAGTAATCACGGCCCTTCCGGCTTCTTATTTGAACAACCTTACATCAGTGGATTTGGTCATGTACACCTTAGCGGTACCGGGTGCGAGAGCCTTGGTTCGGTAATACTAATGCCTACAACCGGAAAGCTATCTCTGGAGCCGCTCCACAATCAATCCGAATATGATCAACAAGAAGCGATGGCAGGTTACTACAAAGTAAACTTAAAAAAATATTCACTACTGGTAGAAACAACTGCAGCGGCAAGAAGTGGGATCATACAAGTGACCAATGAAGGAAATAAAGATACTGTTCGGGTGATCCTTGATGCTGGAAGAAGTTTAAGTAATAAAGTAGGGGGATCAATAAAAAAGGAATCTGAATCTGAAGTGAGCGGATATAATATCACGGGTGGATTTTGTGGATATAATTTTACTACTAAAATTTATTTCTACATCAAAGCCAATGTTTCGCCTTTAAGAACAATACTATGGCAGGATAAAAAGTTTCAAGCTGGATTGATGGAGGCATCATCGGATTCTGTCGCAGTCGGTGTAGTTTTTGAATATCTGTTAGACAAAGGCCAGTCAGTTAGTTTTCATACTGGAATTTCCTATTCTGGTATTGAGCAAGCTTCAAATAATCTGAAAGAAGATCAACCCTTATTATCATTTAAAGAAGTAAAAGCAGCCACTCAAAAGAGTTGGAACGACTATCTCGGCAAAGTAGAAATCGAGACCGAGAGCTCGACTGACAAGAGAATATTTTATACAGCTCTGTACCACATGCTCTTACAGCCTACACGCTACAGCGATGCAGACGGAAGCTATCGCGTATTTGGAAAACAAGAGATCAAGCATTCTTCATACCCACGCTATACCATTTTTTCGCTTTGGGATACCTACAGGACAGTTCACCCATTTTATACACTGCTCTATCCACACGAGCAAAAAGATATGATGGAGTCTATGCTTGATATGTATCATGAATCAGGTTGGCTCCCCAAGTGGGAGCTTGCGGGCAACGAAACATATGTGATGGTAGGCGACCCGGCAGCTATTGTTATCGCAGACTCCTGGATAAAAGGAATTGTACCCAATGATACATTGCTTGCTTATGAGGCAATAAAAAAAAGCTCCATTCGTATTGGCGTGGACGGTAAGGTAAGTAATCCGCTGAGGTCTGGATGGAAGGCTTTTTTGAAGTATGGATACATTCCAAATGATGATATTACCAATGACTGGGTCTGGGGCTCAGTAGCATCTTCCTTAGAATATGCAATAGCAGATTTTGCAATTAGTCAAATTGCGGGGAGACTTGGCAATCAAGATGAGCAAAAGCAATTTTTAAAAAAGTCTCATGTATTTAAAGAATACTTTGATCCGTCAACGAAATTTCTTCGACCAAAAGGTAAATCAGGGCTGTGGTACGAACCATTTCATCCAGATTCGATCAATTCACCAGGAGGATGGCCAGGCTCCGGTGGACCTGGTTATGTAGAAGGTAATGCGTGGCATTATTCCTGGTTTGCCCCACACGCCATTCCTGAGTTGATTGACCTTTACCCTTCACAAGAATCATTTGTAAAACAATTGGATAAATTATTTGAGCTTGACCAGTTCATACTGGGTAACGAACCCGACATGAACTACCCCTATATCTATAATTTTATGAGGGGACAAGAATACAAAACAAGTTCTCTCATTGAACAGAACATAAAAAAGCATTTTAAAGATGAACCCTATGGCATTCCCGGAAACGATGATTGCGGTACGCTTTCTGGCTGGTATGTTTTCACTAGTCTGGGCTTTTATCCCTTTTGCCCTGCGACAAATCTCTACACACTCAATGTGCCTCATTTCAAAAAAGCAATATTATATCCGGACGAAAGCGACAGAAATAAAAAATGGATCATCAAAAACGAGGTTATTAATTTTAGTGATCTTAAAAAAGTAAAAATAAAAGTTGACACAATCTGCCTGGCAACACCCTGGATCAGGCACCAGATAATAAAAAGTGGAGGTACTATTACTTATTACCAATAACCTCAAATCAACTGTCTACCCATCACCATTTGAATAGCATTATTCAATTTATTTTTTTTCTGTAGAGTTGCACCCGAAAGGTTTATAGGATAGATCCCGATAAGCCTTCGCATCATTTCAAGCCCTGCAAACCGTAAGACAAGCTCTTTATCTATGGATTTATCTTCATAGCTATCAAAAACCATTTCAATCTTTTGATCTGGTATAGATGCCAATAACAAATGTCCTATTAAATTACCAAGATCAATCTCAGGTCTGCCAAAAGCTGAAAACTTAGGGTCTATAATATAAATACCTCCATCAGAAGCTAACCAATTACCGGGGCTATAATCTCCGTGAAGCAGTGTGAAACCACTTTGTTGATACGTTGACTTTAATATTAATATGGCCTCACGAACCTGAGGATTATCCATGATCTGTTTCAACTCGGATGCAAGGGCATGATCAGGTGCGAAGTTTATTTTGTCAGGGAAGTCGAAGAAGGAGGATACATAATACGTTTTTATATTTTCCTGCTCTATCAAAGCTTTTTCTTTTGGTTGCAGGCGCACGCGGTGGAGATGGTTAAGCCATTTTACAAGCTGCTGTAATTCTTCATTGTTGATATGGTGCTTCTTGTAAATAGAATAATAGTTTTCGGCATCGCTAATGTCTTCTAATATTAATAGTTGATTGTCTTCATCGTAAAGATAAAACGCTGGCATGAATCGGGATAAATAATCATACGAACGAATGAGCTCGTAAAAACCAGCTTCTTGCTTTAAAGTCTCTAGCGGCGGCGGGTTTAAAAAATTATTAAAGGCACTCCACTTCTTGGGCTGCTTCAGCAAAAGGCTGCTTTTATTGGTTGAGAGGCGGTAGATATTATTAAACTCATTTTTTGCAACGGAAGAATAACCTTGCACAAACTCTTTGACACCTATCAATTCCTTTTCTATCAGGTAGGTTCTGATAGCATCTTTACTTATTTCGCTTAATCGAATAGAAGGTGACATGAAGTAATTAACACTCAAGTGAATCGCGTGTTAATTATACGGATTTTTGAAATAATAGACCGATCTATTTTTGGTGAAACTCCATTGTTCCTACTACTGGGGATAAAAGACCATTACTACGGTTTCTAAAGAACCAGCCTGAACAGTACTGGGGCGATCGTATCTTAAAACAATGGAGGTATTTTTTAATTCGACCACGTCATAAACAAAACCATTTACACCTGCTTTGACATCTCCTATGTAGGAGCCACCCAGATCTAATTGAAACTCAGAGGGCGATTTGCGAATCAATTTCCAGTTTGATGGATCTCGTGCAAGATATGACCTACATTCATTCCCTGATTCTGCTATTCTTGCATCCGATTTGTTATCATTCGTATATTGCCCAGTGGGCTGAAACAAATAAGTATCGTTTAATTCACAACTTTGCAAGGTAGAAGTATACGCTAACGATTCTCCTCTGATTATATAATACGTTCCTTGCGAGCCAGGAAATGCTGGAGAAATGTACGTACCTGTTCCGAAAATCCAAGTTTTACCTATGCTAACATTACCATGTAAAAAACGATCATCTAAAACTGTAATAGTCATCCTATATGTATTGCTCTTGGAGTCATCTGCATTGTAAACGGTTAGGCCAATCCTGTAGGAACCAGGCAATGTATACGTATGTGAAATAGGATTGGAGGATGTTGAGGTTTGACCATCTCCAAAATCCCATTCATACCTTGCTGCATCAGTTGACATATTTTGGATCTTGATTTGTAAACTACTCACTATATCATCGAATGATAAAGTGAATTGAGATTTTGGTATGGGTGGCCCTGTTACAATGATTGATTCTGTTTTGGTACTAATGCCAGCTTTATTAATTGACGTCAAACTAACCTTATATGTACCGTATGATATGTATTGCCCTTCAGCATTGGCGGTGTAAGCATAGTTTTTATTACCAAAGTCCCAAATGTAAGTATCTGCATTTTTTGAAGTAGCTGCAAAGTTTACGGCTGCAATATAAGTGGCATCTGCGGGTACTGTTTTCTGCACTTGATAAATAAAGTCTGACGTCGGCAATGGACCGGGAGCTGGGTCAGCGATTTCATTTTTACAGGCATACGCCAGAATAACGAGAAATAAAAATAAGGCGTTGAAGATTCGCGGTTTCATGTAGAAAAAAAAATTAATTGTAACCAGGATTTTGTTTCAGTAAAGGGCTATTTCTCACTATTTCATCTTGCGGAATTGGAAAAAGAAGTTTTTCCGGAGAAGTAAGACCCACAGCGTCCATGGCTTTAGTGGTGCCGTCCATTTCATCGTAACGCAATAAATCAAACCATCGCTGTCCTTCAAACATTAATTCACGTCTGCGTTCATCCCGAATAGCTTGCCTGAATTTTACCTGTGTATTATACGTTGCTAGCGAATAGGACGCAATACCAATTGTAGCTCCATTTATATAATTAGGATCTCTAGCACGATCTCGTATTGTATTAATGTAAGAAAGTGCTTCAGAACTCGGATAGCTTGTTTCATTTAATGCTTCAGCCATTATAAGATAGCACTCCGTCAACCTCATCGGGATAAAATTAAAAGGATTAGCTGGATCCCACCATGGGTATGCGTTGGCGTATTTAAGGGCATAGATTTGATTGGGTGCATCAGATTTCTGTGACATTGTGAATTCTTTGCGAACATCTTTTTTGGTCGTTTTATCTCCCTCAAATAGATTAAATGCCTCTAAGGTTGCACCCCTTCTAGGAGAACCGTCCTGGTGGAACCACGAGTATCCTCCAGTATTGTTAAATTCCCCAGCTCCCTTTTTTGTTTGTATCTCCAAAATTGATTCAGCAGAATTTTGGGCTGTAACATTACTTGAAGAAAAAATTGTTGTCCATTGAGAGGCTAGTTTAAATTGGCTACTGGCAATAATCTCTTTGCATTTATATATTGCTTTCTGCCATTCCTTATTTTTTAAATAAATACGAGCAGCCAATAATTTGGCCGCAGCCTTCGTAGCACGTCCCTTCGATTGGATAACTTTATCTTCATCAATAGTGGCCAGGCTTTCATGCTGCCATGGAAGATACCTGTCGGCAAAGGCCAAGTCATTCATAACGGTATCCATCACTTGTGATTTCAGGTTACGCGATACTTTATTACTTTCAGGGTTAGACGTGGTTGGAAATTTTGTTATTAGGGGCACATCGCCAAAAAATTGAATTAAATTATAGTAAAGGAATGCCCGTAAAAATTTAGCCTCTCCAATGATTTGATACTTCCTGTTTTCTTCTCCAGATCTTGGTTTAGCAAATATACCTTCACTCAGCTTTGGTACTCTTTCAATAAGTAAATTAAGAGAAGCAATCGCACTGTAGGAATCGTTCCATAAACCTCCGGCATCACCATTATTCTCGTTTAAATTAGGTCGGTACATGAGCGCATCACTTTGCCGTCCATCTAGCGGAGCGGTTAAGTCATCGGATGATCTATTGTTATAAAATATGAAATTGACTGCTGGGCCATTGAACGTATAAATATATGCACCTATCAAACCAGATTCCGCATCGCTTGCGGAGGAATAAAATTTATCCAAATCAATTCGATCTTTAGGGGCCAGGTCTATCACATTGCATGTAGAAAAAGTGAATAGCAAAAAAAAGGCAAGTATGATTTTCTCTTTTTTCATATCTGTAGTTATAAAACGAATTCGCAATTACAAACCAATATTAACACCCATGATAAACGATCTCGCCTGTGGATAAGTGCCATCATCTATTCCCACTCCTATATTAGTAAAAGCACCGCTATGACTGACTTCAGGATCAAATCCCGAATACTTTGTAAAAGTCAATAAGTTATTAAGTGTTACATAGAATCTGGCAGCGCTTAACCTGTGCTTTTTTAACCAACCTGATGGCAGGTTATAACTTAGATTTACATTTTTCAATCGTAGATAAGAACCATCTTCTAAATTTTGGTCAGTAGGTACTCCACTAGCAGATAGTCCCTCGGCCACGTCAGAGTTATTACTGTAATCAATGCCAGGAAATGAAGCTACATCTCCTGGCTTTGTCCATCGGCCAAGAGCCTCTGTAGAAAGATTGGTGCCAATTCTGCTAATGCTGGATTTACCTACGTCCTGAATAGATCCCCTCGTATTGTTGATAATCATATTGCCGTAAGACCACTGGAAGAACAGACTAAGTTCAAAATTTTTGTAAATAAAATTATTATTGAACCCGCCTATATGCTTGGGGAAAGGCGAGCCTACTACACGAAGATCCTCTGCATCTCGCTGGCCGTTTCCATTCAAATCTTTAATTCTCCTGTGGCCGGTTACAGGGTCAACCGTTTTTTCTAACTGATAAAGCTGTATTGAAATGGGTTGGCCTGGCGTGGCAATGTGAGAGTATCCGTAGATTCCAGACGAGTAATTGACATCAATTGATTTGACCTGGTTGAAGGAGATATTAAAACTTGATATCCACGCAAATCTACTTGTCTTCACGACATCGCCAGAAACAGCAAACTCGATTCCCTTATTTTCAAACTTTCCTACATTTTTGATCGTGGATTCAAATCCCGACGTCCGTGGCAATCGTACATACAGAAGAAGGTCACTTGATTGCCGATTGTAATAATCAACTGTCAGATTAAAACGATCCAATATTCTCATATCAAGTCCTACATCTAACTGTGCAGTGCTTTCCCATGAATAACTTTCATTTTGAATTGAGATAGGGACGATACCATCATACCCTATATAATTGTTTGGCAGAAGCTGAGCTGCCGCCCGCCAGGCAAAAGGTGGTATCTGATCATTTCCAGTGATACCATAACTGGCACGAAGCTTAACGTCTTTGAAAAACCGACTGCTTGGAAAAAATTTCTCATTTGAAATGGCCCATCCGGCAGAGGCAGATGGAAAGAAACCAAATTTTTTATTTGCCCCAAACCGTGAGGACCCATCCACTCGGGCAGCCGCTGTTATAAAGTAACGATTATCAAAATTATAAAAAGTCCTGCCAAAAAAAGATCTCATGCCCCATGAGTTGTCGCTATCCGAATAAGGTTTAATTACACGGGTGCCAGCGCCGAGTGTTTCATAACCCTGCACTGTAATACCTGCTACACCCACCCAATATCCATCATTTTTTGAAGACGATAATTCAAAACCTGCCTGCGTACTGATTGTATGCTTCGTCTTGGAAAGATCTGGCTTATAGGTTAAGACATTGCTTGTATTCCAAATCAATTCCCTAAAACTTCTCTTTTGCAAAGTGCCACCACTCGCAGTAGGAGCTCCCGGTGCAGGTGCCAGTAAATTAGTCTCGTTCTCGTCTCTTACATCGGCACCCCAGACGGTTCTAAAACTAAGGCCTTTCACTAGCTGAAATTCAGCAAAAATATTTCCTATCATACGGATTCCTGACGTATTTATCTGACCTACTTTCGCCAGGGCAACTGGATTTTGAGTGGCCGATAGTGAGTCGCTTGCAAAGCCAGAGCCATCTGGCTTATAAACAGGAACAAGAGGGTTATAGACAAGTGCAGAACCGATTATACTTGGGCCAAAGGACGAATTTCCGTTAAACGTATCTTGCACATTAGCACCACCATTATTTCTTAACCTGAGATTATTGCTAAAACTTAACGTAAGATTAGTGCCTACTTTTATTTTCTCATTTATTTTATAATCAAGATTAGTACGGTAGCTGAACCGATCAAAGCCAGAATTGATCACAATACCTTGTTGGGCAAAATAAGAGGCGGAAATAAAGTACTGTATTTTTTCTGTTCCACCCGATGTAGAAAGTGCTGCGCGAAGCTGAGGAGCCACTTGAAAAATTTCATTTTGCCAATCTGTATTGTAGGGAGTATCTTTAATAAAGGATGGATTGGGCGGTTTAAAGCGAGCGACTCCCTCGTTGACTACCGAGGCAAACTGAGGTGCATTCAAAAGATCATACTTTTTTGCTAAGGCCTGCACACCGTAATAAAAATCAAAATTAAATGTTTGATGGTCTTTTCTACCTCTCTTTGTAGTGATAACGACCACTCCATTAGCTGCTCTGGCCCCATAGATACTTGCTGATGCAGCATCCTTTAAAATAGTAATTGACTCTATGTCTTCCGTATTTATCCCGGCCATCCCATTGATAACTTCATTTCCTGCACGA
>Ga0123336_10000791_pt1 | contig 30697 bp, 29 predicted proteins | sample SSSSmetaG_FD_96466 | JGI IMG/M metagenome (GOLD analysis project Ga0123336, IMG submission 96466) | Glacier valley bacterial and archeal communities from Borup Fiord, Nunavut, Canada, to study Microbial Dark Matter (Phase II) - ​SSSS metaG | ecosystem: Environmental > Aquatic > Freshwater > Ice...
CCAGGATCGACCATGCCGTGGCGGTAGTCGCCTGGCGTGACCACGTCGGCGGTGAGGTCCACCCCGTCGACGATCTGCCAGCCGAGGGTGTCGGTGGTCTTGTTGGCATGTGCATAGACCAGATCGCCGGTCGTCGTGTCGTAGGCGGCCAGGTGCAAGGTGCCGTCGGCGGCGACGGTCAGATCGCTCCAGCGGCCGATCTCGTCGGTGGGCGCGGCGAAATCGCCTTTGCCAAGGCCGCTATTGCAGCCGCCAAGCATCAGCATCAGGAAAACCGCTTTGCGACGACGGAAGCAGACCACCGCCAAGCCGACCATCAGGACCACGAGGGCCGTGCGACCGCCACCGTCGCTGCGACCGCCTACTGCGCAGCCGCAACCAGCCGGCGCCGGATCGGTCGAGCGGCCGTGGAAGCCAAGCTCACCGACGAGACCAGCCTCGTCCTTCACCTGGACCACGATGTGGCTGGGGTCGACCGGTGGCAGCTCCATCGACGGCGAATAGCCGGTGAACGCGCCGCCGTCGACGGACCACCGATAGAGCAGCGACGAGTCGGGCGAGACGCGGTCGTGGGCGACAATGCGCGGCCCAGACTCGATGCGGCCCTCGGGCGGCTCGGTGTCGACGAGAAGGTCGAGCGTGGCCGGGCTTGGGTCGGTGGTGGCCGGTTCGTCGACGGCGCGGGCGCGGATCTCGAGGTGATGCCGGGCTTGCAGCCACAACACCGGATCGGTCATCTCGAGAATGTCGACCTGCGACCACGGCGACCAGCTACCGGTGTCGAGACGGTAGGAGTACTCCAGCGACGTGGTACCTGGCGCATGGCCCGATAGTGCAATGCGCGCGGTGGGCACGCTGGTCCCACGAGTGGTGACGGAAAATTCCTTGGTCGGCGGCAGCGTCAGCGACAGCAACTCGGCGTGCGTGTCGGCCGCGGCCGTCGCTGGCGATGCCGCAGACAGGTCGGCAAAAATGGACAGGAACTGATTCTCGCCGTTGCCATTGGGATCGGTGGTGGTGACAGCCTTGGGCGAGATGTTGAGCCCCATGAGCGCCGGCAGCGCGATGGGCTTCAATGCGGAGCCAAGCTGACCGCCGGCGAGGTCGAGTAGCATCGGGAAGGTCTGCGCCAGATCTTGCGGCGTCTCCGCCAACAGATCCGTGTCGGTGATGCGCACGTTGGTAAAGGCCTTGTCGAGCGCGCCCAGCGCCGGCTGCAGCTGGCCCATGGCGTCGAGATCGAGGCCCACCGGAAGACGCAGGTCGGCGGTCATGGTCATGACCCGCACATAGGACTGGTCGACGAACAGATAGAAGTCGAGGTGGAAATTGGGCATGGTCACCCAGAACAAGGGCTCGTCCATGACGCGTTTTCCCGTCGAGTCGAGCTTGTAGGTGCCTTTGCCGAGGGTGAACGTCGGCGGCGCCTCGGGCCGCGTGACCAGGTACACCGGCGAATTGACGTCGTGCGTGAGGTCCTTCAGCGACGGGATGAGGAGCTGCAAGGTGCCGGAGGACAGCTGGCCGAACGACGCCGTCCCGATGTTGAGGCACAACGCGCCGCCGTCCCACGCCGAGTAGCCAGCGCGGTCGAGGAAGCTCTTGTGGACGCCGATGCCGAGATGATACGGGCGCCCGTCGGGGGTGACGTTGGTGGTGAAGGTCGCCGACGGCGCCACGTCGACGGCAGCGGGGGGATTGATCTGCGGCACACAGGTGCTGTGGCCGGCCGAGGCCGCGCCGCCGAGCATGCCGAGCGAGAGGCCGTTGTCGGCCTTGGCGTAGTCGCCGAGGATGGCGAGGAGGTCGAGCTTGGCCTGATTGCCCGGCGAGAAGCTGGCCAGGCTCGAGCCCACGTCCATGCGGCCGGAGACGCCGACCTCTTGGACGCAGGTTTTGCCGTCGGAGAGCACGCAGTTGCCGCCGGTGCAGGCCGAAGCGTAGGCGTTGCAGTCGTCCTTCATCATGCACTTCATGCAGCTCTGCTGGGCGACGGTGTCGGTGAGCTGAGATTTGATGGTGCTGGTGAAGATGGGGATGACGAGGCCCTTCAGTGCCGTCAGACCGCCGCACAGAAATCCCGAGCCAGGCTCGTTGAAGTTGAAGTCGCCGTCATCGACGTCGGCGAGGTTGACGTTGCTCATCGCCAGCTCGGTGGCGTTGGTGGTGGCGTTGATCGGGAAGGCCAGGTCGGCGGTCAGCGTCATGGTCTGGGCGCCGGAGCGCGTGCTGTCGATGGAGGTGAGGCAAGTAGAGCCGAGCGCGACCACCGGCAGGTTGTCGAGCGTCTTGAGCTTCAAGACCACGGTCAGCTTGAGGACGTTGGGCGCGGTCGGCACCAGCGTCAGCGACTGGAAATCGAACTGAATGCGGCACATCGGCGTGTTGCAGCAGACGTGCGCCGTCCCGGTACACGAGGATGGCACGTTGAAGGTGCTGCCGCCGGGAAGGAGCTTCGGCAACAGCGTCGGGCCGTTGGCATTGAGATAGTCGAAGAGGTCGGACGTCGCGCGGACCTGAATGGCGCGCGGTCGCCGCTCAGCGACGGGGAAACCGCCCGGAATCTTGCCGAGGCAGGAGCAACCCTGACTCGAACAGGCCAGCTGGGCGACGAAGAGGATGGCTACGGCGCGAAAGAGCTTCCACATGTGCGGAGCGTATCGCAAAAGGAACTTGGGCGTGACAAACTCGGCCCATGGGCGGCTGCAGCACTTGCACCAAAGACGGCGGCTGCGAGACCGAAAAAGGTCCGCAGCGATCGGCGATCGATGAGGCACTGACGACGATCTACCCGACGCGGGCCTGGGGCCTGCCGGATGACGAGGCGCGTTTTGGCGCCGGCATTTCTCCGTCGGAGGCACGGCGGCTGGGGCGCGCGTTGGCGACGGCGACCAAGGCGCCCACCTTCTTTCGCGCTGGTGGCGACGACGATCTTTGCAGCTATGTCTACGTGCTGTGCGTCGGGCGCGAGCCGGCGCTGGTCGATGTCCGAGACGGGCTGGCGTTGGCAGAGGGCGACCGGATCCGCGAGCGCTATCTGCGCGTACAGTTCTCGACGGTAGCACGGGTCGCGTGCGTGCAAGAAGTGGCCATGGAGCTCGATGTGGCCCAGGACGGCGAAGGCGGCGAGCTGTTGCTGAAGGAGCTCCCGCAGCCGGGCATCTACGACGCCAAGCTGTTGAAGCGGATGCGCTCCGTGGTGGATCTCATCGAGGCCAGCGACATCGAGCACCTCGATTTTGGCATGGTGGACAAGCCCGTCGCCGACGCGGTCACCGACGATTATCTGGCCCGCTATGGTGTTGAGCCGGCCATCGTGAACTACTTGTTTTACGCCGCGCCAGCGCGGTTGGCGACGACGACAGTGCTGCCCGCGCTGGCGTCCGCCTCGATCAGCGCCGCGACGCTGGCGTAGCCCCACAGGGTCGCAGTGGTCGTGCACAGCGCCGCCCCGATCTGGCAAGCGACGCTGGCGACACCATCGGTGAGAGAGCTGCCGGCGTAGGCCACCGCGGCAAGGCCAAGGAGCGGCAAGGTGCCGAGGCCGACAGCGCCTGCCAGCCGCAACAGCGACGGGAATTTTCTGAACGCGAGCTCGATCCCTGCCACGAGAGCGCGCGCAGGCACGGCTTCACGCGCGGCAAAGATCACCGCCACCCGCGTGGCAGCAACGAGCAACACCACTACGAACAGCGTCGGCGCGAGGACGAGCACGCTCGAGACCGGGGTTGGACGCTGGGTCTGCAACAGCACCAGGCCGACGCCGCCGAGCAAGGTGATCACCACCGCCGCCTCGACGGCACCGAGCGTGATGAGCGCCGGGGCGACACGAAGGGCCGCCCAGCGCGCGGGTCTGTGTCCGGCCGGTGCGGCATAGGCACTCAACGCCGCGGCCCGTGTCACCGTTGACAGCAAGCCCGCCAAAGCAACGGCAAGAAAGATCGCCAGCGCCGCATGAGCGGCATCTGGCCACGACAGCTCTCGCACAGCGACGGCAACGAGCCCGCGCGCTCTATGAAGGCCGGCGCGCAAGGCGAGCTGCGCCGCCACGCCGCCAAACAGCGCCAGCGCCGTCGCCCGCGGCCAGTCGAACAGCATCCGCCACCCGGCCGCGGTTTCGGTCATGGTGGCGCCGGTGCTTTCGGAGTGGTACCCGGCGCGGCCAGTCGATGTAGTCGGCACGCGCCGGCCACGTGATCGTCCCAGGTGCGATAGGCGGCATTCACGTCGGCGAACTCTTTGCGCACACGCTGCACGCTGTCCACCGTCGACAACTTGGGGTCGTCGATGACCTGCACGCAGGCCCGTACCGCGTCGATCAGCCGGTCGGTCACCTTCACATATTCCTGATGCAGCTCGCGTACCTCGGCGGTGTTGGGATGATAGTCGGCAGCCAGCTTCTTCAGCTTGAGCAGCGCCGGAATCACCTCGTCGACGAGCATCTTGCGCGCTTCTTCTGGCTTCGGTCCCGGTCGCTCGTCGAGCCGCGCTAGCTGGGCTTCGATAGGCCGCTCGCGCGAGCGCATCCACGGCACCGTCTGCTCGACGTAGTGCGTGAGCTCTTCCTGCTCAGGCGTGCGACGGTAGCGCTGAAAGAGAAACACCACGCCCGACAGAAAGCCCAGCACCAGCACCACCCGAATGACGCGGTGCCAGCTCACGCACTAAAACCGCTTGCGGAGAAAGTCGGCGATGCGGGTGGTGACCTCGGCCGGCCGCTCGATGGGCGCGGTGTGCGAGCCGCCCTCGACGACGAACAGCTCCGACTCCGCGATGAGGCCGTGCATCTCGTCGGAGAGCCGCGCAGGCGTGAAGCCGTCGCGCTCGCCGGAGACGATGAGCGTGGGGACCTCGATATGCGCCAAGATCTCTTGCGCCGAGTGGCGTCCCGCGGCGGCCAGCATCTCCAGAAACAGGCGCACGTCGATAGTGGCCATGTGCTGCAGATACGGAAAAAAGTCCTCGCGCCGGATGAGCTCGCCGTTGAGCTCGAAGCGCGTGGCGATCTGATAGGCGAGCTCGGTGGGCACGATCCGCTTCCACAAGTTGGTCACGAAGCCCGGCACCCGGTTGACCAAAAAGCGAACCCAGGGCAGCGCTTGCTCGAGGGTGCGCTGGCCTTTGAACGTGCGCAGCGGCGTGCCGTAGCTGCCACAGACCAAGATGAGGCCGCGCACGCGCTTCTTGTGACGGCGATAGGCCTCGAGGCAGACCTGCACGCCCATCGAATGCCCAACGAGGATGGCGTTTTCGTGCGGGCCGAGCGCTGCGGTCATCACCTTGTCGAGATCGTCGGCGAGATCGACGATGTCGACGCGGCGTGGGTCGCGCGGCGCCGGGGTACGACCATGACCGCGATAGTGGAAGTGGACGATGCGGCGATCTTGAGAGAGCTCACGTTCGAGGTATTTCCAGACGTAGCCGTCACAGCCAATGCCGTCGCAGAACACCATGGGAGTGCCGCGACCACCGCCGGCCCGCTCCCACCAGATGGGGGAGCCGTCACGGCCGACGGCAAAACCAGAGAGCGATTGTTCGGTGGGCGGATGAAGCTCGCTACTCGTTTGCGCCACGCTCGTCTTCTTCGCCGGGGAACTCGTTCACCGACGGATATTTCATGATGTCCTTGCGCGCGAGCTTCCAGGCCTTCTGGACGATCCAGGAGAGAGAGCGGTCCTGTCGAGCTGCTTCGTCCTGAATTTCCTTGAGCATGTCCTCGGGGAAGTAGAGTGACTGCTTGCGCTTGTCCGAGCCGGCCATTGAGCCTCCGCCAGTGCGAAAGATGGTGTGCGTGTTAGAGCGACAGCGTACCCGTCGCACACGACAAATGTCAATGGCCGCTCGTGCCAAACCGTGGATGTGACTGGTTGGTTATTTACTCAATTACTTATTTGGCTGCGGCGTCATGCGGAGATACGGGCGCAGCTCGTTGTAACCTTTCGGGAAGCGGCGCTTCATCTCTTCCGGGTCGGTCAGCGAGGGGACGATGACGCAGTCGCCGCCGTCTTTCCAGTTGGCCGGCGTCGCGACCTTGTGGTTGTCGGTGAGCTGCAGGCTGTCGATGACGCGCAAGATCTCGTCGAAGTTGCGGCCCGTCGATGCCGGGTAGGTGATCATCGCGCGGACTTTCTTGTTGGGGTCGATGATGAACACCGAGCGCACCGTCAAGGTGTCGTTGGCCTGCGGGTGGATCATGTCGTACAGCGTCGAGACCTTGCGGTCAGCGTCGGCGAGGATGGGGAAGTTCATCTTGACCGACTGCGTCTCCTCGATATCGCCGAGCCAGCGCTTGTGCGACTCGACGCTGTCGACGCTGAGTGCGACGACCTTGGCGCCGCGTTTCTCGAACTCCGGCTTGATCTTGGCCACATAGCCGAGCTCGGTGGTGCAAACCGGGGTGAAGTCCTTGGGGTGCGAGAACAGGACGGCCCACTTGTCGCCAATCCATTCGTGAAAGTGGATCGGGCCCTCAGTGGACTCCTGCGTGAAGTCGGGAGCGATGCTACCAAGCTGAACGCCCATGGCGGACTCCTTGAGTGACGAGAGTGGAAGGGAACTGCGGTGGTGGTCATAGCGCCACGTGTTAAACTCGTCAAGGCAGCATGGCCAAGCCCATCCCCATTCCCGCGATCAAGTCTCGCGCCACAACAGACGCCAAAGCCCCCGATGGCCGCGTCGTTCGGGCGCAGCGTCAGCGCGAGTCGCGAAAGGCCGCGCTGGTGGTGGTGGCGCGCAGGGTGTTCTCCGAAAAGGGCTATCACTCCACCAGCATCGACGATCTCATCGAGGCGGCAGGGGTTGCGCGCGGCACGTTCTATCTGTATTTCGAGTCGAAGCGCGCCATCTTCGAGCACTTGCTCGACGAGCTGTTTGCGACGCTGCAAGGGATCGTCCGCCGCATCGACGTCGCCGAGGGCGCGGTCGATCCCTTGGTGCAGATGGATGCGCTGGTCGACAAGATCTTTGCGACGCTGGTGGAACATCGTGAGATCGCGCGTATTTTGCTGCGTCAGGCGGTGGGCATCGATGCCGATTTCGATCGCAAGCTGGGCGACTTTTACGGACGGATCGAGCGGCTGCTGGAACGGGCGCTCGAGACGGGGATGGAGCTCGGCATCGTGCGGCCCTGTAGACCCGAGCTCGTGGGCCGCTGCATCCTCGGCGCGGTCAAAGAGGTCGTCCACCACGCCTTTGTCACCCGGCCGGAGCTGGGAGCCTTGGGGCCAACAACCACAATCACCACCATCGACACAAACCTGCTCGGCCGCGAGGTGATTGCCTTTACATTACGCGGTGTCTGGGCCCTCCCCGTAAGGCCTTGACCGATCGGGAAAGAGTCGTTATTGTTGGCTTTCACGTCAGTTTCTTGCTGTCCGAGGAAGGTACACCATGACGGCGAAAAGCAGCCCGGAAGCCAAGAAGCCTGAAGGGCTCAAGAAAAAAGAGCTGAAGCGCTTCCGTGAGCTCCTGCTCGAGAAGAAAGACGAAATCCTCAAGAACGCCAAGCGGACGCTGAACGAGGACATGACCCTCGATTCGGATGACCTGGCCGATGAGATGGATCTCGCGTCTTCCGAATATTTACAGTCGTTTACCTTTCGTCTCCGCGGCCGTGAAAAGACCTTCCTCAAGAAGATCGACCACGCGCTGACCAAGATCGACGACGGCTCGTTCGGCATCTGCGAAGAGTGTGGCGAGCCCATTCACCTGAAGCGCCTCGACGCACGCCCCGAGACCACGCTGTGCATCCGCTGCAAAGAGGACCAGGAGCGGCTCGAGAAGGCCTACGGCTGACCCTGAAATCCGCCTGATTTGAGGGCAGCGCGTAGCTTCAGCACCGACTGCGTCTCGCCGAGCACGATGAGGGTCATGTTGGCGCTGAGAAGGGTGTCAGCGCCTGGATTGTAGACGAAGCGGCCGGCTTCGTTTCCGACTGGCGGCTCGCGGACGGCCACCACCAGCAATTCAGTGTGCCGTCGGATGTGGGCTTCGCCGAGCGGCTTGCCGACCAGCGACGAGTCGGTGGGGATGGTGACCTCCTCGATGCGCAACTTCTTGTCCTTGTCGCGCAGCATCTGGTCGAGGAACTCGGTCACTTGCGGGCGAACCATCTCCGACACCATGCGCATGCCGCCGATGTAGGCCGGGTTGACGACGGTGTCGGCGCCGGCGTGCTTGAGCTTCTCGGCGGCTTTGACGTCGACGCCTTTGGCCACGATCTTGAGATGCGGGTTGAGCTCGCGCGCGGTGACCACGATGTAGAGGTTGGCCTTGTCGTCGGTGAGCGCGGCGACGAGGCCCTTGGCGCGACGGATGCCGGCGCGCTCCAACACCGCATCGTCGGTGGCGTCGCCGAGAATCACCGGCACCAGCGACGGGGCCAAGCGCTGCACTTTCTCGAGGTGCATGCCATCGAGGTCGATGGCCACGAGGGGCCAGCCGGTGGCGAGCAGCTCTTCCACGACGTGGATGCCGGTGGTGCCTACGCCGCAGACGATGATGTGGTCGTTGATGCGATCCAGCATTTTCCTGACCTTTCGGCGCTGTCGCGCCCGCCCGAACTCGCCCTCGACGAAGTAGGTGGTGAGCGCCGAGAAGCAGTACAGCGACACCCCGAGCCCGAGCAGCAACACGATGACAGTGGTGACGTGGCCGCCGGGCACGCGGCCGAGCTGCGGCAGCTCACCAAACCCAACCGTTGTGACGGTGGTGATGACGAAGAAGAGACAGTCGCCGAACGACCAGGGGTGAGCAACATAGACGCGGCCCAGCATCCAAAGGACGGCCGAGCCAAGAAAGACGATGACCACCAGCGCGCTGAGGGCGACGACGATGCGGCGTAAGAGGTGCCTTTGCGGCTCGGGGGTCTCCATTCGCGGGTGAACAGCATATACCGGCTCGGCGGCGTCGGGGCGGCTTGACCTTGGAGCGATGCGGGGGAAATACTGCATCCGTGAATCGGCGGGCGTTCTTGTGGCTGGGCAGGGCGCTCGGCGCGACGATGGCTGCGGCGGTGACGGTGCCGGCGGTGTTGTTCGTCGGTGCGCGGCGCATGGTCAGTCGCGACGAGGCGGCGATAGATGTGGGCGCGGCGGAGAAATTTCCCGACGGACAACCGATCAGGGTGTCCCTGATCTCGCCGCTACAGAAAGACGCCTATGTCGTGCGACGAAACGTCGCGGCGGGCGCGGCCTGGGTGCTGCGGCGTGGCGCCGAGGTGCAGGCGTTCTCGACGGTGTGCCCGCATGCTGGCTGTGCTGTCGACCTCGACGGTGCTGCGTTTCGCTGTCCGTGTCATGAGTCGCGCTTCGGGCTCGATGGGGCGCGGAAGTCCGGCCCGTCACCGCGCGGCCTCGATGCCTTGCCGGTCACGCTCGTCGCGGGTCGGGTCAAGATCCGGCCGAGGCGTTGATGCGCAAGCTGGGCGACTGGCTCGACGAACGGCTGGGCCACCGGGCGCTGGTGCGTTCGTGGCTGGATCATCCGGTGCCGGGTGGAGCGCGCTGGGCTTATGTGTTCGGGTCGGTGCTGGTGTTCCTGCTGGGACTGCAGGCGCTGACCGGTATCTTGATGGCGACGGTGTATGCGCCGTCGACGCAGGCGGCGTGGGCGTCGGTGGTGTATCTGGAACGGTCGGTGTCCCTGGGCTGGCTGATGCGGCGGCTCCATGCCGGCGGCGCCAGCGCGATGGTGATCGTGTGCGTGCTGCATCTGTTGCAGACGACGCTGTGGGGCGCGTATCGGCGGCCCCGCGAGGTGAACTGGTGGGTGGGCCTGTTGCTGATGGCTTGTCTCTTGGGCTTTGCGCTGACCGGCTATCTGTTGCCGTGGGATCAGAAGGGTTTTTGGGCGACGCAGGTGGCGACCAACCTGGCGGCGGTGGTGCCGCTCGTCGGTGAGCGGCTGCGTGAGCTGCTGCTGGGTGGGCCCGAGTATGGCGCGCTGACGCTGACGCGCTTTTATGCCGCGCACACGCTGCTCTTGCCGGCGCTGACGGTGATTCTGGTGGTGATCCATGTGGCGCTGATGCGTAAGCATGGAGTCACGCCGTCGTGGCGACTCGACGAAGAAGCGGCGAAGAAGGCGGCAGAGCCCTTCCGAGACCGGCAGCTCATCTGGGATCTCCTGGCCATGACCGCGACGCTGGCGGCGCTGTTTGGCTGGGCCTTTCTTCAGCATCGGTCGGGCGTGGTGCCGGTCGATGCGCCGGCCGATCCGGCCGCGAGCTACGAGGCGCGGCCGGAGTGGTATTTCTTGCCGCTCTTTCAGCTGCTGAAATATTTCCCGGGGCGCTGGGAGCCGGTCGGCGCGATCGGGGTTCCGCTCGTCGCTGCGGTGTTGTTGATGGGGTTGCCGCTGTTCGATAAAGGTCCCTCGCGCTCTCCGGCTCGGCGCAAGCGCTTCGTCGGGGTGGTGCTGGTGCTGCTGGGCGGCGCTGCTGCGCTCGGCGTACTCGCCGTCCGCGCCGACGCGCGCGATCCGGCCTATGCCAAAGCCCGCAAACGCGCCGATGCCGAAGCTGCACGCGCCTTTGCGCTCGCCGCCGACGGCGTTCCCGTCGCTGGTGGCACGGCGGTCTACGACAACGATCCGTTGGTGCGCGGTCGTCGCGTCTTCGGCGAGCGCTGTGCCGGCTGCCATGTTCTCGACGGGCAAGGCGAGCGCAAAGGCCCCGATCTCGACGGCTGGTCATCGCGTACCTGGATCTCGGCCTTTTTGCACGAGCCCACGGCCGACCGCTTTTACGGCACGACCAAGATCCGCGGCATGAAGCCGATCCATGCCGACGCACCCGATGAGGCAGCGATGGTCGAATGGATCTTCTCGCAGGGTGGCGGCACCTTCAACGTCGAGCTGGCCCAGAAGGGCCGCGCACTCATCGAGTCCATGAGCTGCAACGACTGTCACGAGCTCGACGGCGTCACCGTCGGTGACGGCGTGCCCAATCTCGGCAATCGCGCCAGTCTCGGCTGGACGGTCGACTTTCTGCGCGAGCCGGACAAGGTCTTCGGACGCAAGAACGACATGCCGTCGTTCGCCAAGCTGGACGCGGCCGAGCTCGACGCACTGGCGGCCTTGATGGCGGCCGAGCGAACCAAGTGACCCGGGCGCTGGTGATGTGTCTGCTGTGCGCGGGATCGGCCTTTGCCGACGAGCCGTCCGAAAATACCGAGGAGCCGGATCTGGGCCCCGAAGTGGCGCGTCTGCGCGCCGACCTCGAAGCGTCCCTGGCGCGCGAACGACACGTGTTGGCCAGGCTGGTGGCGTTGGAGCGGCCAGCCATCGCAGCCCAGCTCGGTTTTGACAACGGGTTGTATTTGCAAGTCAGTCGCGGAAAGACCGGCCCTGGCCACAGCATCTCGTCGCGCGGGATCTTCGACGAGCGACCGCCGCGCGCCAACGTCATCGACACCTCGGTGCCCTTCGAGCTCCAGGTCGGCGGCGGCGTGCAGAGCCGCTATGTGGGGTTGATTCGCTCGTCGCTGACCAACCAGAGTGGGTTCTCTCTGGCGCGGGCGCAGCTCGGCCTTCGTGTCACCACGCTGGGCTGGCTCGAGGTCCAGGCGTTGTTCGATTTCGGTCAGGAGGATGTGGCCCTCGGGGCTGCAGGCGTGGTGCGGGACGTGTATCTCGACCTCCGGCCGACGCGTTGGCTGACGATCCGTGCCGGGCAGTTCAAGGTTCCGCTCGGTCGGGAGCGCCTGGTCAGCGGCTTTCGCCTGCTGTTTCCAGACCGTAGCCTGGCCACGCGGGCGCTGACCTTCGATCGCGATCTCGGCTTTCTCGCCGAGGCGCGGCTGTGGAACGATCGGCTACGTGTCGACGCTGCGGTGACCAACGGCGCCGATGCGTCGCGCTCGCCCGCCAACGATAACCTCGATCTCGCTTACACCCTGCGCCTGGTGGCGTCGCCGCTGGGCGCGATGCCTCTCGATCAAGGAGATCTGGCGCGCAGCCCGAGCCCGCGTTTGTCGGTGGGCGTCGCTGCGCAGTATTCGCTGGTGCCCACCGATGCCGCGCCGATCTTTTCCGATCTCAACCGCGACGGCCATCGCGACAATGTCGAGCTATGGACCGCGGCAGTCGAGCTCGCGTTTCGCTGGCGCGGGTTTGCCGTCGAGGGTGAGTATCTGTTTCGCCACGAGCGGCATGGCGGCGGCTTTGCCAACCGCGCGCTGCACGGCGGCTATGGGCAGCTGTCGCTGGCGCCGTGGCGTGGCCTTGTCGTCGGTGTGCGAGCGTCTTATGCCGATTTCCCGTCGACGCGTGCCGGGCTCAGCCTGCCAGGCGTCAATGCCGAGCGCGGCCTCGCTGCTGGCGGCCTGGTTGGATACACCTTCTTTGGCCACGCGCTGAAGGCGCTCTGCAGCTACGAATATCGCCGCGACACGTCGCTGGCAGCATCGTCTGACGGGCATCAACTGGTTGTGCAGCTGCAAGCGGGGTTTTGAGACACTCGTGATATTCTGGAGATATGAGTAGGGCCTGGCTGCTGACCCTGTTTCTTGGCGTCGGCTGCGCTACGCCGGGCGGGCGGGCTTTGCCGCCGCCAGCCTCGTGCGACGGCGGCTCGCAGTGCGGCACGGCCTGTATCAATCTCACGACGGCGGCCGATCATTGCGGCACCTGCGATCACAAATGCAATTCTGGCGAGTCATGTCACAGCGGCAAGTGCGTCGCTGGCTGCGTCGGCAACACCAAGCTGTGCGGCGCCGACTGCGTCGACACCTCCAACAATCCGCTCTACTGCGGCAGCTGCATCATCGCCTGCGACGTCGGCTCGAGCTGCCTGAACGGCGTTTGCACCGTCCCCTGTCCGTCGGGAGAGACGAGCTGTGGCGCCGACCTGGGCGGCTGCTTCAACTTGCAAACCAGCGCCAGCCACTGTGGCAGTTGTGCCGTCACCTGCGATCAGGGCAATACCTGCATCGCCGGCAATTGTCGGTTGACCTGCATTGCGCCGGAGACCGCCTGCAGCAATGTCTACTGCGCCAACCTCGTCACCGACAACAACAACTGCGGCGCGTGCGGCAACATCTGCGCCGGCGGTACGGTCTGCGTACCCTCGGGCGGCAGCGCGGCATCGACGTGCAAGATCCCCTGCGTGTCCGGCCAAACGCTGTGTGGCACGACCTGCGTGAATCTACAAAACGACCCATCCCATTGCGGTGGGTGCGGCACGATGTGCAACGCGATGCAGACGTGCGTGAGTGGCGGCTGTGTCAACGCGTGCAACAACAGCGCTCGCTCAGCGACGGCAACCAACTCTGGCGGTAGCGCGGCTCCTGCCTATGGACCTGCGGCGATGAACGACGGCGTCGGGCCAAGCTGCTCGGCGTATTCCTGGGTCACCAACGGCACGTCGCCTGGCGGAAAGTGGATCGCGTACAGCTGGCCGTCGGCTCTGCAGGTCGGCGGCCTTTACATTCAGACCGACAGCTCCGGCGGCAGTATTTGTAGTACGGCCGGCCGCAACCTCAACGGCGCCACCGTGCAGTGGATGAACGGCTCCAGCTGGACCACCGCGGGGACCATCTCTGGTCAAACCGGCACCACCGTGCGCTACGATTTTCCGTCGCCGGTGACGACCAATCAGATCCGCCTCTACGACATCTTCACTAGCGCGGGCAACGGCAACACGATCATCTTCGAGTGGTATGTGTACCCCGTGGCGGGATGTACGCCTTAAGGGCGGTCGTCGCTTTTTGGCTGTGCGGTTGTGCGGGCGAGACGACCAAGGATACGGTGGGGCCGGACCCGTATGCTGCTCCCGTTGGTGCGGCGGTGCTGGTCGACCCGGCTCCTGGCAGTCCTGCCAGCGACGACGGGCAGGTGCTCGGTTGGTCGACTGCGCCGGTGATGGACGCGGTCACTGCGGTGGCCAATCGCGACAGTGTGGTGTTGGTGCTGCCCGTGGTGGCAGGCGCGATCGATTTTCGGGTGGTGACATTGCCTGCCGGCATGTCGGTCGTTGTCGACGACAGCGGGCACGAAAAGATCGAAGGCGCGACCCTGTTTTGCGCCGGCTATCGGCAGGTCAACGGCACAGCCGGACCGCGGCCACTGCTGACCCAGGTGGAGGTCACGGGTCTCGTGCGGCCGACGCGGCTGGTCGTCGAGGCACTCGATCGACCCTGTCCGTTTCCAGGCGTGATCGGTGCTGTCCATGCTGATCTCGACGTCGAGAATCCAGCGGTGGAGCCGGCGGCGCGTGGCGTGTTTTCGGTGGTCACCAGCGACGAGGTGCGCGCGCGCTATGGCAGCGTCGTTTGGAATGGCCACGGTCGCGGGACATCTCCCGGCCGCGCTGCGTCGACCGTGTCGCCGAAGATCTTGGCGCGGACCGCGATCGAGGTGGCGCCACGAACCAGTCCGGCGCCGACCGCATTCTTCGACGAATTCGGCGCCAGCAGCGATACACCGGTGCGGGTCGGCGACGTCGCCTCTGATCGGGGCACAGGCCAGCGGTGGCAGAGCACGAGATGGAGTGTGTACAGCTTTGGCGCGGCGCTCAGCCAGGTGTTTCTCGACGGGGGCCGGCTTCATCAGATCCTCGCTGACGCGGCGCAGACCGGCTTTGCCAGTCAGGTTGCCTATCCGCGCCGGCCCGTGGCGCTCGACGACACCAGCTATCTCCATGTGACCTTCGAGGTGGGCTCGAGCACCAGCCCGCGTCGAGGCTGGTGGCTGTCGCTGTGCGGCGCCGCTGGGTTTGGCACGACGCTGGATGACGGCGGTGCGCTGTCGAGCCCCATCGTGCCGACGCCGTTTTTCATGGACAGCGACGGGCAAAATCCGAGCGTGGCCGGGTGGAATTGTCTGCAGATCTTTCCGCGGGCTGGCTGGCCGTTTGCGCTCGGGCCCGACGGCAAAGCGCCGCAGTCCGAGGTGCGGATCTTGGTCAACCGTGCCGATGCTGCCGATCGGGCCAGTGTCGTCGACGTCAGCCCGCAGCAATATTCCGCCGTCACCACCGGGCCAGCGGCGTGGTTTTGTCGGCAGGACGCGGGCGGCAAGCTGACGTCGGCGCCACTGCTCGACGATCAACAGTTGATCTCACCACGTACGCACTTCGACGTCTTCGTCCGTCGAGATCGTGTGGTGTTGTACGTGAATGGCGAGCAGCGAATCTGCAACGGGTTGCCGTCGGGGGCGACCCTCACCATGGCCGAAGGCGCGCTGGGATTTGGGCAGTGGCTATTTCACTCCGCCGCCGAGCGACAAGAGTTTGGTCGTGCGTTTTGGGACCGGACGGGGGACCGGTATGTTCTGGAAAACACGCCGTTTGTCGACGAGCGCACCTGGGACAACGTCGGCTTCACCGAGCACAGCGAGCTGCCGGCGGGCTTCGACGAAACGGTCTGCTATGTGGCGGCCAGCAACTGAGGACGGCAAGTGGTACTAGGAATCGCGTTTGGAGATCGTGTGCTCGAGGGCCATGCCGAGCAGCATGGCAGCGACGAAGGCGATGAGCGGTACCGCACCGGAGACAGCGGACACCACCGCCGGTCCCGGGCACAGACCGGAGAGGCCCCAGCCGACGCCGAAAAGGGCGGCGCCAGCGACGAGACGCCGGTCGATCTTGGCCGAGGTTGGCGGGTGAAAGCGCTCGTCGAACAGCGGCTTTTTGCCGACCAGCCTGAGGCCAACAAAGTGCACGAGGACCGCGGCGCCCATGACCAGCGCCAGGCTGGGATCCCAGGCTCCGGTGAAATCGAGAAAGCCGAGGACCTTGCTCGGCTGGGTCATCTGCGAGAGCCCGAGGCCCGCACCGAAGATCACGCCGCAGAGAATGGCCACGAGGCTGGGGCCGATGCGGTTCATGGTGCAACTCCGCCCAGATGCCGCGTGAGGAACACCGTGATGGCTGCCGTGGCCATGAAGGTCATCGTCGCCAGCAACGAGCGCGTCGATAGACGGGCAAGGCCACACACGCCGTGGCCGCTGGTGCAGCCGCCGCCAAGCCGCGTGCCGTAGCCGACGAGGAGGCCGGCCGGAACCATCAACGCCAGCGACGAGCCATGCAACAGCCAAGGCAGCGACGGCAGTGACGCCGAGGCCGGCAGCGACGCCGGCCAGCCCAGCCGCAGGCCGAAACCAGCCAGCAAAAGGCCCAGCAGGAACCAGGACCCAAACGGGCTCCGCTCGTCGCTGGGGCCGTTGACGAACCCGGCCAGGATGCCGCTGATGCCCGCTACCCGCCCATGCGACAGGTACAGCAGCGTGGCCGATAGGCCAATGAGGGCCCCGCCGCCTAGCGCGGTGAGCGAGGTCGAGAAATCGAGAGGGACTGGGTGCCAAGCCATGAGCGCTCCGTTATCGATGAGGGACTACATCGATAACTTCCGCGCATGGCTCGATTGGGCGGCAAGAGCTTCACGTGCGCCCCCGGCGATTCCGATTTTGGTCCTTGTCGTCCTTGCGCCTGCCGAAGAACATGCTCTTCACGCGCGACACACTCATCTTGGCCACATGCAACGCCGTGCGGGTGACGCGGACGGCATCGGTAGGCTTCTTGCGGCGCGGCCCGACGATCAAGATGCCGACGGCGCCGATGGCCAGGACGACATAGATGGGGATGGCATAGAGCGGCACCACCAGCGCAGCGGCGCACAACATCGCCGTGCCAGCCGCCGTCCACGCGCCCACCCGCAGCCCAAAATAATAGGCCGCCAGCGCTCCCATCAACAAGACTGCCACCAGCATGTCCCTATGATGACATGGCCCCAGCGAGTCTGCCACTGGCGTACGATTCGGCGCATGTCGGCTCGACGGATCTTTGTCGTAGGTGCGGTGGTGATGGTCGGCTGGGTCAGCTTTCTGGCCTACTCATGGCGGTCGTGGTCGGTGCTGTGGTTCGCCATGCCCGTCGCTGTGTTGCTGTTGCTCGGCCTGCAAGACCTGTTTCAGCGACGTCACGCCATCCGTCGCAACTTTCCGCTCATCGGGCGGCTGCGTTATCTGTTCGAGTCGATCCGTCCCGAGATTCAGCAATATTTCGTCGAGAGCAACGAGTCGGGCCGGCCGTTCTCACGCCAGCTGCGCTCGCTCGTCTATCAGCGCGCCAAGAACGAGACCGACACCGTCCCGTTCGGCACCGAGGAGGACGTCTACGCCGTCGGCTACGAATGGATGAATCATTCGCTGATGGCACGTCATCCGCCCAAAGAACAGCCACGCATCATCATCGGCGGCAACGCCTGCAAGCATCCCTATTCGGCCGCCGTCCTCAATGTCTCGGCGATGAGCTATGGCTCGCTCAGCGTCAACGCCGTCCGCGCGCTCAACCTCGGCGCCAAGCTAGGCGGCTTTTATCACAACACCGGCGAGGGCGGTCTTTCCAGCCATCATCTGTGCGGCGGCGACGTGGTCTGGCAGATCGGCACCGGGTACTTCGGTTGTCGCGACGCCGACGGGCGCTTCGACGAGAAACGCTTCGCCGACCGCGCCAGCCATCCCAATGTGAAGATGATCGAGATCAAGCTCAGCCAGGGCGCCAAGCCGGGCCACGGCGGCATCTTGCCGGCGGCCAAGGTGACGCCGGAGATCTCCGAGATTCGCGGTGTGCCGCTCGGCAAAGACGTCATCTCCCCGCCGACACACAGCGCGTTCTCGACGCCGATTGGCCTGTGTGAGCTCATCGGACGTCTGCGTGAGCTGTCGGGCGGCAAGCCCATCGGCTTCAAGCTGTGCGTCGGGAAACGGCGGGAATTCCTGGCGATCTGCAAGGCGATGATCGCCACCCAGATCTTGCCCGACTTCATCACCGTCGACGGCGGCGAAGGAGGCACCGGTGCCGCGCCGCTGGAGTTCTCCAACACGCTCGGCACCCCGCTCGACGAGGGACTGATCTTCGTGCACAACGCGTTGCGCGGCAGTGGCTTGAGGTCGCAGATCCGCGTCATCGCTTCCGGCCGCGTCATGTCCGGCTTTGATCTGGCGCATCATCTGGCCATCGGCGCCGACGTCTGCAACAGTGCCCGCGCCATGATGTTCGCGCTCGGCTGCATCCAGGCCCAGCGTTGCAACACCAACCGCTGCCCGACTGGTGTGGCCACGCAGGACCCAGGTCTCGTCGCTGGGCTCATCGTTGTCGACAAATCTCAGCGTGTCGCCAACTTTCAGCGCAACACGGTGCGCGCCTTCACCGAGCTACTCGCCGCGGCTGGCATGGAGCATCCATCCGAGCTACGTCCGTGGCACATCATGCGGCGCACCGGCACCACCGAGGTCAAACACTACGGCGAGATGTTCGAGTATCTCGACCCGGGCGCCCTCTTGCGTGCCCCGTTACCCAAGTCGTACGCGCGAGCGTGGATGGCAGCGACGGCGGAGTCCTTCGTCGCCGCAACGCCGTAGCTATCTGAACCGGCGTGGGCGCTGATGCCCGGCTGGCTTCCGACCGCCGTAGTTGCGGCCGGCCGAGACGCCGGACGGTGCCGACAGAGGTCGCGTGGCACCGTTACGCGGATCGGGCGGCGAGCCGGCAGCGACGGGAATCTTCTGCTTGGTGAGCCGTTCGATATCGGTGAGGTACTGCCACTCTTCGGGCTCGCAGAAGCTGAGCGCCAGACCCGAGGCACCAGCGCGCGCGGTGCGGCCGATGCGGTGCACGTAGGTCTCGGGGATGTTGGGCAGGTCGAAGTTGATGACATGGGTGATGTCGTCGATGTCGATGCCACGGGCGGCGATGTCCGTCGCGACCAAGACCCGGCAACTGCCGTTCTTGAAGCTCGCCAGCGCCCGCTCGCGCGCATTTTGGCTCTTGTTGCCGTGGATGGCCTGCGCGGAGATGTTCGACTTCTCCAGCGACTCGGCAACCCGGTTGGCGCCGTGCTTGGTGCGCGAAAACACCAGCGCCCGCTTCACCGCCGGATCGCGCAAGACCTCGACGAGCTTGGCTCGCTTGTCGTTCTTGTCCACGAACCAGATGGATTGCTCGATGCGCTCTGCGGTCGACGACACTGCGGCCACGGCGACGGTGGCCGGGTTGCGCAACAGCGCGTCGGCCAGCTTCTGCGCCTCGGGCGGCATGGTCGCGGAGAAGAACAGCGTCTGCCGCTTGGGCGGCAAGAGCGCGATGATGCGCTTGACGTCATGGATGAAACCCATGTCCAGCATGCGGTCCGCCTCGTCGAGCACGAAGATCTCGAGGCGCTGCAAATGGACTAGGCGCTGCCCGATGAGATCGAGAAGTCGTCCCGGCGTAGCGACGAGGATATCGAGCCCGGCCCGCAAGGCGCGCTCCTGGGCCGACTGCCCGACGCCGCCGAAGATCACGGCGTGACTGTAGCCGAGGTGCCGGCCATAAGCCGCGAAGCTGTCGCCGATCTGCGTTGCCAGCTCACGCGTCGGGGTCAGGACGAGCACACGGATGGGCCGGTCGCCGCGCGGGCGCACACCGGACTCGGACAGGCGCTGCAAGATCGGCAAAGCAAAGGCAGCAGTCTTGCCGGTCCCGGTTTGTGCCAGGCCGAGAAGATCTCGTCCGGCCAGGACCTCGGGGATGGCTTTTTGCTGGATCGGCGTCGGTGTGGTGTAGCCCTCGGCCTCGACGGCGCGGAGGAGTGCAGGCAGGAGGTTGAGCTCGGTGAACGTCATGGGCGGCGAGTCTTAGCACGTAGGCGCTCTTTATCCCTCGACAGAAAGAGAATTCCGGGAAGAGAATGCGCCCGCGCCCGTACCTATTGCGGCGAAAGGGGTAGGAGATGACCAAGACCACGATGTTGGGGCTGTTGACGGTAGTAGCGTTGTCCACGACGGGCTGCGGCCCGATTCTGCATACCGAAATGTTGGGTGAATCCATCCGCGCGTTCACTTCGCGCGCGAAGACCACTCCGAATGAGAAGGTGTGGATCACCAATCCGGCGGACAGCGCGTGCAATGGCGCGTGCACCGGTTGCAAGCCCGAGGAAAAGGGCATGGGCGGTCTCTTTGGCGGCTTCTCCGGCCCGAAGGACGGCTCGTCCTCGCATGACCGTCTGGCTTACGAAGTGTTCTCCAATTACCTGACCCAGCGTCGCAAGGTGCGCGTCGTCGAGACCCACCGTCACAACTATGCGACGGAGCTCAACGTCGACACCCACCACAAGATCGATGTGGTCTGGGACAAAGAGAAAATCTCGACGAGTGGCTGTGAGGACCTGTGCCTTCTCGACGAAGCCAAAAAGCGCAAGGCCGACAAGGTGCTGGCCTACCACATCATCGACATGAAGAATGACGAGCTGGTCATTCACTTCCGTCTCAGCGACGTGGCGACGGGTGTGGTCGAGGCTTCGCAGACGCTCAAGATCCTCGACCTGCGCGCGGTCGACGTGAGCTACGGCGGTGATGGCGGTGGTCGTGGCGGCGGAGCAGCGCGTCCGGCTGCTCGTTCGGAAGACTAGTCGGGTCGACCGCTAAGGCTCAAAAGGCCGTAGCGGTCGCCCAATCTTTTTCAAACGTCGTCGCGATCACCTGCACGGCGGCGTTCTCCAGCGCAATGATTCCCACTTCGCGATTCTTCGACAAAGACGTGTAGCTGAAATTCTCCGAGCCCATGTAGGCGGCCTTGCCGTCGACGACGAAGGCCTTGACGTGCACGCCCGGCGTCGACATCCAGCGCACTGGAATGCCGAGGCTCTTGAGAAACATCGAGGCATCGGTGTTGGTGCCGATCCACGACGGCGCAGCCAGGAGGATCCGAACATCGACGCCAGCGGTCTTGCGCTGCTGGATGTGGGCCCGCACGTCATCGTCGGCAAACTGCATCGACTCCATGACCAACGTCTGTTGGGCGCTGTCGATGAGGTTGAGCACGCGCTCACGCGCATTGATCGGCGACACCAACATGCGGGTGCAGCTGAGGTTGGGGGCGCGCTTGTCCCAGTCGGCGTTGAAGAGCTCGGCCAGGTCGGCGACGTCGTTGGCGTCGGAGATCTGGGCGACGAAGTTGCGCTCCTTCAAGATCGACAGCGACTTGGAGTAGTTGCCCGTGGAGATGACCGCGGCGCGATCGTCGACGATGAGCGTCTTGGCATGCATGTACGGGAACACCGGGTCGCTCCAGTGGACCTCGGCACCAGCGGCGGTGAGCATGTCGGCGTATTTCTGATTGGCCGTCTGGCCCACGTCGAGGATGACCGAGACCTTGACGCCGGCCTTGGCCTTGGCGACGAGGGTGTCGAGGATGCCGCCGTAGCCCATCAGATAGATGAGGACTTTCACGGAAGACTGCGCGGTGGTCAGCACCTCGAGATAAGGCTGCTCGCCGGCGTCTGGCGTCGCAAAGACCTTCTCCGCGACGGTGCGCGGAGTCATCGGGTCGCAGACGTCGGTGCCGATCGGCGGCTGAGCCAGATCGGGCGTCGACGGGTCACCCTGGTCGGTAAGGGGGAGGTCCCCGGTGCACGCTGCGGAAAAGAGGCAGAAGGCAGTGACCAGGTGACGCATGGGACCTCGAATTCGTGGTGCGTTGCGGCGGTGGGTTACGGCGACGGTGCAGCCGTGTTGAGCCAGCGTGGCGCATTCCAGAAAATCCACGCTTCGTGCGGCTGTTGGCTCAAATCGCCGGTCGAACCAAACCACAAAGGGACGGCCCAGGGGAACATGATTGCAGTACAGGCGGTATCAGATGGCTACGACTCTAGCCACTCTGCGCGATTCTTTTCCAGGGCGATGCGGCTGTCTTCCGACAGGCTCGGCAGACGCAGCCAAGCGCACCACAGCGGCAGCTGCCAGCAGCAATAGCCTTCCTTGGGCAAGGTGCCCATCCGCTCGAAGAAGAGCCCGTCGACCTCGGGCGAAAAAGCCGGATCCTCGACGGCCAGCTGGGCCAGAGCAACGATGGCGGCGTCGACGCTCCAGTCGGTGGGCCCGAACAACAGGTCGACCAGATCGGCGCGCCCTCCTGGCAGATGACCAAGGACCAGCGCTGCCGCGATCTGGGTGCGGCGCAGCCAGGCCCAGGGCGGACAATTCGGCGGCGGCGACGACGGGCTGACCATCGCGCCAAGAAGATGCTGACGGCAGCCAGGGCCGAGCGCAGCCGCGAGCGCGGCGGCCAGCTGCGACCATTTGGTAGCGTCGAAGCGAGACTCACTGATGGCGTCGAGGGTGGCCAGCGTCTCGGGATCGGGCGGCTCCGGCAGCGGCCGGGGCTCGTCGCCAAGGAAGTCATAGAGCTTGAGCGTCGTCTCGCGTGCAGGCTGGCGCGGGTCGGGGTGCTGGATCTCACGCGTCTCGATGAGGAGCTTGGCGCCGTGCGACGCGCAGAGACGGACGGCACTGAGCCAGGCCGATGCGGCTTCGGCGAACGAAACCTCGACGGTGATGATGGCACCTTCGCGCGGCGGCTCCTTGGTCAGGCGATCGTCGAGCTCGGCGGTGAGCTGCACCAAGGAGTCACCGAGCTGCGGCAGCCAGCCACAATAGGGCGTCATCTCGTCGACGAGACGGCGGGCGTGGGTGTTGTCGGGATGCAGCCGCGCAAAGGCTTCGAGCGGCAGGCGGCCGCCTTCGTCGCCGGACAAGACGCGGTAGTACGCGTGCGACGGCAGGGCCCACGGATGATCGGGGACGACAGCCAGCACCTCGGCATAGCGGGCGAGCCCCGCTTGCCAGCGCTCCGCCTCACATTGCAGATCACCGAGGTCGAGCCGTGCCGATAGATCTTCTGGATCGAACTCCAGCGCGCGCTCGTACCAGGCGATGGCGCCGTCGAGATCTCCGTCGGCGCGATGAGCCATGGCCATGGAGACCGCGGTGTTCCAGCCGGGCTGGACAGCGAACGCGCGACGGGCGAGCGCGGGCCCTTCGGCAAGGCCCGCTTTGCGCGACAGTGCGGCGGCCAGGACCAAGATCTGCGGATCGTCGGGAAAGTCGGCCAACGCCCGCGCAGCGACGGGAAGCGCCTGGCCAAGCTGTCGTCGAATGGCGCCTTCGGGGATGACCGTGCCGCCAAATCGGCGCGCCCAGCCGCCGAGAAAGCCGGCGTAGTCGGAGGCGTCGACACGGACCGTCTTGTCATCGAGCCACTCCTTGGCCCAGCCGAGCAAGGGCACTTCTGGTCGCACCACCGAGAGCTGCAGCATGAGCGCCAGCGCTTCGGTGCGACGACCGAGACGTCCCAGCGCACGCACCCTGACTACCCCGTCGCCGAGCCACAGCGGCTCATCGGATGGGATGGGACACAACTGCAACGGATCGTCGGCAGCGTCGAGGACTTCGTCGAGGAGCGCCAGCCAGTCCGGATGATGCGGGTCGCCGAGCAGCGCCGCGCCGAGGTGATGTGCGGCGTGCGCCAGCTGTCGCTCGGCCAGGGCTTTTCTGGCGAGCGCGACCTCTTCGGCAGGGCTGAGTCCCTCTTGGCTCATGGCAACTTCCCGACCCTAACACGTGTTATAGCGGGGCATGTCCGAGGCCGTAGCCCGCCCCTATCTCGTGCATCTTGTCGTCGCTGACGAGGACACTGCGGCAGTGCCTTTCGATGTGACGGCATTGCTGGCCGAGCTCGCGACTCGGTGTGGGCCGGTGCTGGAGCCGCCGGCGCCGCCTGCTTCTGCAGCTGGCGCGACGGTGCTGCATTTTGCGTTCGCCGATCACGTGACCGAGCTCGCCGACGGGAAGATCCCCGTGCAGGGGCTGGTGACGCCGCTCGAGGGGGCCGTGCCGGCCGCGATCCTGGGTCCGGCGCTGGAGCAGACGCGTCGCTGGGATGCCCGCCAAGCGATCGGCGAGCTCGCCGCGCCGGCGCTGTTGGTCAGCGATCTGTTCGCCGGGGGCATCGATCGGCATGCTCGGCTGAAGTTGTTTCTGGGACTGGTCACGTCGGTGCTGACGCTCAAGGCGTGCCGGGCCATCGTCTGGGGGCCGTCGCAACAGGTCATCGATCCGGCCATGTTGCTGCAAAGCCTCGACGAAGATCCGCTGTTCGCGGCGGTCAACGTGCGCATGTTTCGAGTCGGTGACGGCGCGGACGGCGAGGTGGTGATGGATACCATCGGCCTCGAGCCGTTTGGGCTGCCCGACGTGCAGATGCACTTTGTCGGGCTCGATCCCAACCGCGTGGCCGGGTTCCTACACGGGATGGCGCGCTATCTGTTCGATCGCGGCGCGGTGATCGAGGACGGGCACACCGTGCCTGGGCCCGAGGGGCAGCCGTATCACTGCCGGATCGAGGAGGCGCTGGTGCCGCCAGCGCGCGTGGTCATCGACGTGGAGCCCGACCAGCCGCACTCGACGCGCTAGCCGTCGTGGACGTTTGGGCCTTGCGCAGTGCGACCCACATCGCCGCGCCGACCATGGCCAGCGACACGCCAGCGACGAGGAAACCCCAGACGAGGTAGTGCCCACCGAGCGCGGTGGCCACGTTGGCGATGTCGGAGGCGCGATCGCGTCCATCGACGAAGACGTTCTCGCGGAACAGATAGTCGAGGCCGCTGACGGTATCGAGTGCGAGCAGCGCACCGACGAGCTGTGCCACGAACAGCCGACGCGCCGGCGCAGCCTTCCAGGCGACGAGACCGATGCCGATGGTGACGAGGGGCATCGAGATCCAGCCGGTCACCGATCGGACCCAGACGAGCAGCGACAACGCCAGCGCACCAGCGAGCGCAAACAGCACGATGCGCGCACGGCGCGGTCCTCGGGCCAAAAGCAGCACCAGCGCACCGACGATGGGCGGCCCGAGAAGCCCGCCAAGCGACACCAGCCCATGACGCCAACCAGGTGCCACGGCCGTGTAGGCGAGGCCCGAGGCGTTGGCGAAAATGTAGAGTCGATCGAACGTCCCACCGACGAGGAGCGAGGTGATGCCGTGCCCCATCTCGTGGACCCAGGTGCCGAGCAAAGTGAACGGATAGAGGATGAGGCTGCCGAACGGCACGACCTTCTGGACGAACAGAATGGCCACAATGGCCCAGACAAGTGCGTTGCGCTGGGTACGGACCTCGGTATGGCTGGCCATCGGCATAAGGATACGCTGAAACGGCGGAGACGCTTCCCTCAGGGATGGAGCGGAGCTGCGGCGAGAACTTTGCCGTTGCGCTTGGTGAAGCGGGGCAGGGGGACTCCGAGCGCCTTGAGCTCAGAGCGTTTGCCTTTGAGCTCGATACGCAGAGCGCCATGTCGGGGCAGGCCCATGGCGAGCTCGGTGCGGTCCCAGCGACGGCGATGACGGAGTAGCGACTGCAGCTCGCTCCAGTCGTCGTCCTCGGAGTGCGCGTCGACGATCACCGGGGCGATGCCGAGGCAGTCGAAGAGCACGCCGTCGTCGCTGTCGTCATCGGGGAAATGGATCCATTGCTGGGCGAGCATCAAGGAGCCGGCGCTGACGCCGAGCATGGGCTTGCCCGCTTGTGCCATGGTTCGCAGATCGGTGTCGACGCCGCGACCTTGCAACACGCCCATGCCGGCATGCACGTCCCCGCCGGACACGAAGATCAGATCGCTGTCTTCTAGAAGGGTGCGGGCGGCGCTGACCTTGGCCGATTTCTTGGCCAGCATGACCGGCTCGACGCGGGCGCTCGGCATCATGCCAGCGATCATCCGGCGAAAGCCGGCGTTGTCGCCGCTGGCCGCGCCGACATAGGCCACGAGAGGCTTTTGGCCGCGGACAGTCGGAAGCTCGGCGAGCGCGTTCTTGAAGTGTCGCCGCATGGGGCCGACCGCACCGGGCCCGCCGCCGACGAGGTGGATGACCGAGTTGGGATTCATGCTGGGAGCATAGCTCACGTCCAACAAGTAAGCGCGATGCCGGAGGCTGTGCCAAGATCAGCGCCCGATGGCCTCCTCTGACGAGCTCGATCAGACCCTGCCGGTTGACTCCGCGCACGTTCGCGACACGATCGCGCCGCAGCGACGCACGCCCGATGGCGCTGGGTCGCGGGCAATCTCGGCGCTGGCCGACTTGTCGAGGCTGCGCGGCGCCGGCGTCGGTCCGGGGCTGGTCGTCGAGCGGACACTGGGCCAGGGCGGCATGGGCATCATCCACGAGGCCAACCAGGTCAGCATCGGCCGCAAGGTCGCCGTCAAGCGCCTGCGACCCGAATGCACCGAGGAGATCAACGTCATCCAGCTCCTTCGCGAGGCGTGGATCACGGGGGGGCTCGAGCATCCCAATGTGGTGCCGGTATACGACGTCTCCGTCGACGAACACGGTAGCCCGCTGGTCGTCTTGCGGCGCATCGAGGGCACCGAGTGGGCGGCGCTGATGTTCGAGGAAGACGAGGTGCGACGGCGTTTTGGTGCCCGCGATCTCGTCGAGTGGAACCTGCGCATCCTCATCCAGGTTTGTAACGCGCTGCATTTCGCGCATCAGCGCGGCATCCTGCACCGCGACGTCAAACCCGACAACGTCATGATCGGCGAGCTCGGCGAGGTCTATCTCCTCGACTGGGGCATCGCCGTCAGCCTCGACGATGACGGCTCGGGGCGACTGCCGCTCGCCAAGGACGCGCGTCATGTGGCCGGCACGCCTTGCTACATGGCGCCGGAGATGTGGGACGCCGATCCGCTCAAGCTCAGTGCGCGCACCGACGTGTATCTCCTCGGCGCAACCTTGTACGAAATCTTGACGGGTTTGCCGCCGCACCAGGGGAAATCACTCGGTGAGCTGGCGTTGTCGGCGCATCGGCCGCCGCATTTGCCGCCGGAGCTGTCGGAGCGACTGGCGGCGATCTGTCGTCGGGCACTCGATCCAGATCCGGCAGCGCGGCCGGACAGTGCACTGGCCTTGCGGCGCGAGCTCGAGGAGTCGTTGGTGCGCCGCGACGCCGAGCTGCTCGTCGAGGAATCGGAGCTGCGGCTGTTGCGGCTGGTCGAAGAGTTGGACCGGCCCCAGCATGATCGGCAGCTGGTCTACAACCTGTTTGGCGCAGTGCGCTTCGGCTTCGAGCAGGCGCTCGATCGATTTCATGATCTGCTGGCGGCGCGTGCGGGTCTGGTCAAGGCCACCATCGCCATGATCGACGTCGAGCTGCGCGCCGGCGATCCCAAGGCGGCGCTGACGTTGCTGCATGGTCTCTCGGATCCGCCGGCTGAGCTTTCGGCGCGGGTTTCGGCGGCGGAGCTGGAGCACAAGAAGCGCAACGAAAAGCGCGCTGAGCTCGAGGCGCTCGGCCTGCAATACGATCGGACGATTGGCCAGCGCACCCGGGTGTTCTTGACGCTGGTGATGTGTACGCTGTGGACGGGGCTACCCATCGTCGGGTTCTTCCATCGCATCGAGCGCAGCTATCGCACCGACGTGCTCATCTCCGTGGTGGTGCTGGTGGTGATCGCCGGCTTGGCCATCTGGTCGCGCGACTCGATGAGCAAGACGTCGATCAATCGCGCGCTCATCGGTGGGGCGCTCCTGGCGCCGATCGCCCAGCTGGTGCTCATGGCCGGCACCTGGCAGATGGGAATCTCTTCGCAGTCGACGGAGGTCATGTACATCGCGCTCTGGGCCGTGCTGACCGGCGCTTTTTCGGTGTCGGCGGATCGGCGCCTCGTGCTTCCCGCGATTGGCTATTCGATCGCCTGGATCGTCGCTGCGCGCTGGCCTCTCTACTCACCGGGCCTCATGGCCGCTGGCAATTTGGTGCTGATGGCCTCGCTCTTGGTGATGTGGGCCCCAGGCCTCAGCCTGCGACGGCGGCCGCAGTAAATCTCGTCGCCGTCCCCTGGTTTGGGTGTAGGCTCTTAGGCGATGTTCGAGCTCGGCCAGACGATCACACACTACGAGGTGACAGGTCTTTTGGGCCCGCTGTTGGGCGGCGACCTGTACCGCGGTGTGCAGACCAAGACTGGCCTCCAAGTGTCGCTCTGGACGGTCGGGCCGTCGCTGTTGCCGACGGACGCGGCGCGAAAGAGCTTTGTTCAGAAGGCGGCGCGGGTGTACGGCGTGCGGCATCCCAACGCGCAGGGGCTGGTGGATCTGTTCGTCCATCAAGATCTGGTCGTCATCGTGTCGGCAGCGTCAAGCGGCGTGTCGCTGGCGGCGACCATGGCGCAGAAGAAGACGCTGCCACGCAACGAGGCCTTCACCATCATCGAGCAGGTGGCCTCGGCGGTTTCGCAATATCACCAGCAAGACATCGTCCTCGGCGACGTGCTGCCCGAGCTGGTCTGGGTGCATCAGCACGGCGCCACCCTCGGGAGCCTCGGGGCGGCGCTGTTGTTTCCGCGACCACGCTTTCTCGACGCGGCGCGAAAGGCGCGGCGCTGGTCCTGGTTGGCGCCGGAGATCCGTCTCGGCCATCAGGGCGACACGCGCAGTGATATTTACAGCGTGGCCGCGCTGGCGCATTTCGTTTTGTACGGCGTGTCGCATCCCTACAGCGACGGCATTCGGCGCGGGATGTTTGGCGGTGCCGGGCATTGGCTGAGCGTGGGAAGTCGGCCGCGCGCGCCGAAGCTGGCGCTGCCGCTCGTCGACGCGGTGTTGAAGAAGGCGTTGTCCGGCTATCTCAGCGACCGGCCGCGTGAGGTCGAGACGTTGTGTGAAGATCTGCGTCGCGCGCTGGCCTCGACGCCGTTGCGTGACGGCGATGTGGCCGGGGCGCCGCCGAGTGCGCCGCCCCTGGCCTGGGGGCCGCCGGCGGCTTCCACGCCGCCGAGTGCTCCGACCGGCGCGCGGACGGTGCAGGCCAACCATCCCCTGCCGCCACCGTCTGCCTCTTCCGAGCAACCGCGGACGATGATGGCCGAGGCACCGCGCAACCTGCCTGCACCGATGCCGCCACCGTCGGCACCCGCATTTTCAGAGCAGCCACGCACGATCATGTCCGAGGCCCCCCGCGCGCAGCCGGCGCCCGAGCCGCCGCGGACCATGATGGCCAGCGCGCCGACGCCGGAGATGTTGGCCGCCGCGCCGCGCGCGCCGATGGCAGCCTCGGCACCGGTGCCGCAGAGCACGATGATGATGAGCGCGCCGACGCCCGAGATGCTGGCGGCGATTCCGAAAGCGCCCGCCCCTCGCGCCCAGGTCCCGACGCCGATACCCGCAGCGGCGCCGGCACCGCAGAGCACGATGATGATGAGCGCGCCGACGCCGGAGATGTTGGCCAAGGTGCCAGGCGCGCCCATGCCGCCCGTCGCTGCGCCCGCACCGCTGGTCGCGCCGCGCATGACGACTCCGTCGGGCAACTTCCAGACGCAGCCGATCAATCTGGCCCATCTCGACGCGCTGCTCGCCGAGACCTCTGAGAAAGCCGCCGCGCCCGCACCCATCGCTGCGCCGGTGGTGAACAGCCCCGAAAAGAAAACGACCGAGATCGACGCTGCCGAGGTCAATCGCCTCCTCGGACAGATGCGACGCGACGACTGACGGAGCAACCGTGACCCATCCCTGGCATGACATCCCCGTCGCCGAGCCCATCGACGACTGGTTCCCGGCATTCATCGAGATTCCCAAAGGCTCGAAGGTAAAATACGAGCTCGACAAGGAAACGGGCCTCTTGCGCGTCGACCGCGTGCTGTTCAGCGCCGTGCACTATCCGGCCAACTATGGCTTCGTGCCACGGACCTACTGCGGCGACGGCGACCCGCTCGACGTCTTGGTGCTCGGCCAGGAGCCAGTGGTGCCCATGTGCATCATGCGCGCCCGCGCCATCGGCGTCATGCAGATGCGCGACGACAAAGGCATCGACGACAAGCTCATCGCCGTCCACCTCGACGATCCCGCGGTGCGACAGTACACGCACATCCGCGAGGTGCCGCAGCATCAGCTGGTGGAGCTGAAACGCTTCTTCCAGGACTACAAGATGCTGGAACAAAAAGAGGTCGTCGTCGACGATTTGCAGGGGCCGTATGAGGCGATCAAGGTCCTGCGCGCTGGCCTGGCCGGCTATCAAGAGCTCCGGACCAAGGCCAAGGCCAAGGGATAACCCGGCGATGGCCGAAGCCGACTTCTTCTCCAAGGCAACTCCTGCAGCGGTAGAAGAAGCGGTGCGCGCGGTCGAGGCAGCGACGGCAGCCGAGCTGGTGGTCGCCGGGCGTCGTCAGGCAGCGCGCTGGCCGGCGGTCGATCTGGCCGTGGGCATGATGGCCGGCTTCGTGACGTTGTTGCTGCTGCTGTTCCATCCATACGAGTTTCCCGTGACTGGCATGCCGGTGGGCGTGCTGGTGGTCGGCGGACTGTTCTGGTGGTTGTCCTCGTCGCTGTGGGGCTGGAAACGACTGCTGCTGCGACGTCGCCGGGTCGACGACGTGGTGGCCATGGCGGCCAAGGCTGCGTTCGTCGACCTCGGCGTGAGCCGTACCACCGGGCGCACCGGGGTGCTGGTGGCGTTCTTCGTCCTCGAGCGGCGGGTCGAGCTGGTGGTCGACGTGAATGTCGATCCGGCGCCGCTGGCCTCGGTGCATGTGCAGCTCCAAACGGCGTTCGACGCGTTCGACTTTGCCGCGTTTGTCACGGCGTTGAAGGCGCTGGGCCCGATCCTCGGCGCACAGTTGCCGCGCTCCGCCGACGACGTCAACGAGCTGCCCGACGCCATGGTGGTCGACCATGCGCGCTAGGCTCTTGGGCAGGCTCGGACCACTCTTGGGTCTCTGCGTTCTAGGCTTCGCTGCCGTCGCTGTGGCGCGGCCAGGCGGAGGTGGAGGATTCTCTTCCGGAGGACATTCGTCGGGCGGCGGCGGCCACAGCTCCGGTGGCGGCAGCATTGGACTGATCATCGATCTCATCCGATTGATCATCTGGCTCATCGAGATGTGCATCGAGTACCCGTGGTTC
>Ga0123336_10000795_pt1 | contig 30636 bp, 29 predicted proteins | sample SSSSmetaG_FD_96466 | JGI IMG/M metagenome (GOLD analysis project Ga0123336, IMG submission 96466) | Glacier valley bacterial and archeal communities from Borup Fiord, Nunavut, Canada, to study Microbial Dark Matter (Phase II) - ​SSSS metaG | ecosystem: Environmental > Aquatic > Freshwater > Ice...
CTCGAGGTGGTCAACACCTACGAGGGCACGCACGACATCCATGCGCTGATCCTGGGTCGCGCGATCACGGGGATCCAGGCGTTCCAGTAGCGATTTCACGTGATCCCCGCAAGGCGGGGATCACGCTGATCGTGTCATCCCGGCGAAGGCCGGGACCCAATCGACGACACGCGTAGCGATCACCTTGGGCCCCGGCCTTCGCCGGAGTGACACGCACCGTGGGAACGACGATCGCCTTGCTCCCACCTGCGATGCGCGACGCCCTCGCCGGGGTCTTCGGCGTAGCCCCCGAGGTGATCGACGGCGTCCGCCTCGTCGAGCAATCCCGCTTCGCGCGGCTGCACGGTCGGCGCGTCACCGCCACAACCCGTCGCGGCACCATCTACCTCGCGGGGTCGGTAAGGCGCTTCGTCGCCGACCCGGAACTCGTGATGCACGAGTACTTCCACGTCCTGCGCCAGTGGGACACCGGCGCGCTGACGACCTGGCGCTACGTGCGCGAGACGCTGCGGCGCGGCTACCGGAACAACCGTTACGAAGTCGAGGCGCGCGCGTTCACGCGCCAGCACGTCCTCGCGTTCGCGAAGCGGCTGCGGTCGACGGACGATGCGGTCGCCTGACCGCGTGAGGCCGCGCCGACCGTTCGCCGACCGGCGCTCGCTCGGCCGCTCCTTGGCGGTGACTGCGGCGATGCTGCTCGCGGTCCACGCTCCGCTCGACGCCGCCGACGACACGCACGCATCGGCCGCCCACACGCGAACCGCAGACGCCGCACCGCGCGACACGCGCTGCTCGGGCACCGCCGTCGCCGGCAGCGGACGCGGCGAAGTCATCGACGGACCGGAGATCGCGACCGGCTTCGCGAGCAAGCCGGTCGTGTTCGCGCGCTCGATCATGGCCGTCACGGCGCATCCGCTCGCGTCGCGCGCCGCCTGCGACGTCCTCGCCGCCGGCGGCAGCGCGGTCGACGCGGCCGTCGCCGCGCAGATGGTCCTCAACCTCGTCGAGCCGCAGTCGTCGGGCATCGGCGGCGGCGCGTTCCTGCTGTACTACGACGCGACGACGAAACAGGTGCTGAGCTACGACGGCCGCGAGACCGCGCCGGCCGCGGCCACCGCCAACGACCTGCGCTGGATCGACGACGCGACCGATCGCACCACGCCCCGTCCCAACGCGCGCGCCAGCGGCCGGTCGATCGGCGTGCCGGGCGTGCTGCGCATGCTGGAACTCGCGCATCGCGAGCACGGCCGGCGACCGTGGCGCACGCTGTTCGATCCGGCGATCGCGATCGCGACCCGCGGCTTTCGCATCGGCCCGCGCATGGCCGCATCGATCGACGAAGCACGACGCGGCCTCGCGCGCGAACCCGAGGCCGCCGCGTATTTCCTCGACCCTGCGACCGGTCGCGGCAAGGCCGCCGGCACGCTGCTCAGGAGCCCCGCCCTCGCCCGCACCTTCGCGACGATCGCGACGCACGGGGCGTCCGCGCTCTACGAAGGCGACCTCGCGCGCGCCATCGTCGACAAGGTCGCCGACACGCGCGACGGCATGACCGCCGGCCGCATGACGCTGGCCGACCTCGCGGCCTACCGCGCGAAGCGCCGCGAGCCGGTCTGCACGACCTATCGCGCGTACGAGATCTGCGGCATGGGACCGCCGTCGTCGGGCGGCATCGCGGTGGCGTCGACGCTCGGCATCCTCGAGCACTTCGACCTCGCCGCGCATGCGCCGGCCCCGCTCGACCGCGACGGCGGCCGGCCGGACGTGCTCGGCGTACACCTGGTCGCCGAGGCGGAGCGCCTCGCCTACGCCGATCGCGACAAGTACGTCGCCGACACCGACTTCGTGCCGCTGCCCGGCGGCTCGCCCGCCGCGCTGCTCGACCGCGACTACCTGCGTTCGCGCGCGCAACGCATCGCCGTCGACCGCAGCATGGGCAGCGCCCCGGCCGGCGACCTCGGCCCCGTGCCGCTCGGCGTCGCACCGACCGAGGAGCACGGCACGTCGCACATGACGATCGGCGACCGCGACGGCAACGTGGTGACGATGACCACCACCGTGGAGGCGGGCTTCGGCTCGCTGCACTTCGTGCGCGGCTTCCTGCTCAACAACCAGCTCACCGACTTCTCGCCCGTGCCGGTCGACACGCAGGGCCGGCCGATCGCCAACCGGGTCGCGGGCGGCAAGCGGCCGCGCAGCGCGATGGCGCCGACGCTGGTGTTCCATCGCAACGCGGACGGACGCCGCGGCGACTTCGTCCTCGCGACCGGCTCGGCCGGTGGCTTCGTGATCATCCAGTTCGTCGTCAAGACGCTGGTCGGCGCGCTCGACTGGGGGCTCGACGCGCAGCAGGCCGCCTCGCTGATCGACTTCGGCGCGGCCAACAGCCCCACCACCTACGTCGGCGGCGAGCATCCGGACGTCGACACACGAGACGACGGCGCACACGACCCGCTCGTGAGCGGTCTGCGCCGGCTCGGCCACACGGTGTCGCTGGTGCCGATGTCGAGCGGCACCGCGGTGCTCGGGCGGCACCTCGTCGACGGCCGCCCGGGCTGGTCCGGCGGTGCGGAGCCACGCCGCGAGTACACGGCGGCCGGAGACACGGTCGTGCCCTGACGCGCGCGCTCGGTGTTGGCTGAAACGGACGAGTCGACCGATTTGGGCGATCGTCCGATAGGGCGCGGGGCCGCGCTATCGCTAAGGTCCGTGTTCGATCGAACGCACGTCCGCGCGCGATCCGGCCCAAGGAACCTCATGAAGCTCCCCGCATTCGGTCGCCTGCTGCGCGTCCCCACGGCCTTCGGCCTGCTGCTGCTCGGCGGCTGCAACGACGACGGCGCGCCACCGCCACCCCCGGTCGCCCTGCAGTGCTCGGGCACCGCGGTCACCGGCAGCGGCACGGGCACCGGCACCGGCGGCCCCGAGATCGCGACCGGCTTCGCGAGCAAGGACCCGGCGTACACGCGCACCGTGATGGCCGTGACTGCCAATCCGATCGCGTCGCGCGTCGCGTGCGACGTGCTCGTCAAGGGCGGCACCGCGGTCGACGCGGCGATCGCGGCGCAGATGGCGCTCAACCTCGTCGAGCCGCAGTCGTCGGGCATCGGCGGCGGCGCCTTCATGCTGTACTACGACGCGGCGACCAAGCAGGTCCAGAGCTACGACGGCCGCGAGACCGCGCCGGCCGCCGCGACGGTCAACTACCTGCGCTGGATCGACGACGCGACCAACCAGACCACGCCGCGGCCCACCGCGCGCCTGAGCGGCCGGTCGATCGGCACGCCCGGCGTGCTGCGGCTGCTGGAGGCGGCCTACCAGGACCACGGTCGCCTGCCGTGGCGCGACCTGTTCCAGCCGGGCATCGAGATCGCGACGAAGGGCTTCAACATCAGCCCGCGCATGGCCGCGTCGATCGCGGCCGACGTGACCAACCTGTCGCGCGACCCGGACGCCAAGGCCTACTTCCTCAACGCCGACGGCACGCCGAAGGCCGCGGGCACGCTGCTGCAGAATCCCGCGCTCGCGTCGACCTTCACCACCATCGCGAACGGCGGGGCATCGGCCTTCTACACCGGCGACATCGCGCAGGCGATCATCGACAAGGTCAACGACACGACCGGCGGCATCACGACCGGCAAGACCACGCTCGCCGACCTCGCCGCGTACCAGGCGAAGCGCCGCGATCCGATCTGCACGACCTACCGGGCCTACTACGTGTGCGGCATGGGCCCGCCGTCGTCGGGCGGCATCACGGTCGCGTCGGCGCTCGGCGTGCTGGAGAACTTCCAGATCGCGCAATACGCGCCGACGGCGCTCGACCGCGACGGCGGCAAGCCGACCGTGCTCGGCGTCCATCTGGTCTCGGAAGCCGAACGCCTCGCCTACGCCGACCGCGACAAGTACATCGCCGACACGGACTTCGTGCCGCTGCCCGGCAACAGCGCGAACACGCTGCTCAACAAGCCCTACCTGGCGACGCGCTCGCAACTCGTCAGCACCACGCGCAGCATCGGCACCGCGCTGCCGGGCGACCTGGGCTCGGTGCCGCTCGGCGTCACGTCGGTCGAGGAACACGGCACCACCCACCTCGTGATCGTCGACCAGTACGGCAACGCGGTCTCGATGACGACCACGGTCGAGAGCAGCTTCGGCTCGTACCACTTCGCGCGCGGCTTCATCCTCAACAACCAGCTCACCGACTTCTCGGCCACGCCGACCGATGCCAACGGCGTGCCGGTCGCCAACCGCGTCGCGGCCAACAAGCGGCCACGCAGCTCGATGGCACCGACGCTGGTGTTCTCCACCGCGGCCAACGGCACGCGCGGCGACTTCCTGCTGGCGACCGGGTCGCCGGGCGGCAGCGCGATCATCTGGTACGTCGTCAAGACGCTGGTCGGCGCGCTCGACTGGGGTCTCAACCCGCAACAGGCGGTGGCGATGGTGGACTTCGGCGCGGCCAACAGCCCGACCACCAATGTGGGCGGCGAGCATCCCAATGTCAACGCGGCCAACAACGGTGCCGCCGATCCGCTGGTGATCGGGTTGCGGGCGCTCGGCCATACCGTCTCGGTGGGCGCGCAGTCGAGCGGCCTGTCGATGATCCGTCGCGCGCCGGTCGCCGGGCTGCCGGGCTACGTCGGTGGCGCCGATCCGCGGCGCGAGGGCGTGGCGATCGGCGACGTGGTCGCCGGACCCTGAGCGCTGCCGCGGGAAGGCGCTTCGAACGCGTGCCGCCGGGACGGCCGCAGCGCGCTAGCATGCGGGTCCGTCCATCGTTCATCGCCGCATGCCTCTCCTGTCGACCTCGCTCATCCGCGACTGGCACGCCCACGTCTACTTCGACGCGACCACGCGCGACGCGGCCCGAACGCTGCGCGAGACCATCGCGACCGCACTGGCCGATCGCGTCGCGGTCGGGCGCTTCCACGAGAAGCCCGTGGGTCCGCATCCGATGGGGAGTTTCCAGCTCGCGTTCGATGTCGGCGCTGTCGCCGAAGTCGTCGGCTGGCTCGCGCTGAACCGCGACGGGCTCGACGTGCTGGTCCATCCGAACACCGGCGATGCGCTGCGCGATCACCGCGATGCCGCGATGTGGGTGGGGCGGTCGCATCGGCTGGAGCTGTCGGGCCTTGACGACTGACGCTCGGTCGTCGCGGCCGCGAAAGAGGCGGGCCGGCGGGCCGCGCCCGGGGTGACCATGCGCCTCGCCTTCGTCGACCTGGAGACCACCGGCGGCTCGCCGGTCGAGGACCGCATCACCGAGGTCGGCATCCTGGAGGTCGACTTCGACCCGGACAGGCCACCAGTCCCGGTGCGCGAGTGGTCGACGCTGGTCCGGCCCGACGCGGTCATTCCGCCGTTCATCGAGACGCTGACCGGCATCACCAACGCGATGGTGGCCGACGCGCCGCGTTTCGAGGACCTGGCCGACGACATTCTCGCGCGGCTGGACGGGCGGTTGTTCGTCGCGCACAACGCCCGCTTCGACCATGGCTTCCTGAAGAACGCGTTCCGCCGGATGGAGCGGGCGTTCCGGCCGCCGGTGCTGTGCACGGTGCGGCTGTCGCGCAAGCTCTATCCCGGCTATGCGCAGCACAACCTCGACGCGCTGATCGAGCGGCATCGCCTGGTCGTCGAGCGACGTCACCGCGCGCTCGACGACGCGCGACTGCTGTGGCAGTTGTGGCAACGGCTGCACGACGCGCTCCCGCCCGGGCAGGTGGCGGCGGCGGTCGACCAGCTCACCGCCCGCCCGAGCCTGCCGCGCCACCTCGACCCCGACGTACTCGATGCGTTACCGAAGACCGCAGGGGTCTATCTCTTCCACGGCGAGCCGACGGACGACGAGAAGGCGGAGGTCGCGGGCGGCCGCATCGACGAGCCTCGTCCGCTCTACATCGGCAAGGCCCGGAACCTGCGGCAACGCGTCATGGCGCACTGGACCGGCGACCATTTGTCCGCGCGCGAGATGGAGATCTCGCAGCAGATGACGCGGCTCGAATGGATCGAGACCGGCGGCGGGACGCAGCACGACCTGGGCGCGCTGCTGACCGAGGCCGTGCTGATCAAGCGGCGCATGCCGGCCTACAACCGGGCGCTCCGCAAGAGCGACGACGTGTGCGCGTGGCGGCTCGTGATCGCCAAGGGACCTGTGCGGCCGTCGCGCCCGCGCTGGAAGCTCGCGATCGCGCAGCCCGACGATCTCTTCTTCGCGCAGGATCCCGACCTCTACGGTCCGTTCGCGTCGCCGCGCCAGGCGGGGGTGGCGTTGCGCGCGATCGCCGATGCGCACGGGTTGTGTCCGGTGGTGCTCAAGCTGGAGAAGGGGCTGCCGGGAAAGCCTTGTTTCGCGCACCAGGTGAAGCGTTGCCGGGGCGCGTGCGTGGGGCTCGAGACCATGGACGAGCACACGGCGCGATTGAAGGACGCGCTGGCATCGTTGGCGGTGACGCCGTGGCCGTTCGACGGGGCGGTGGCCTTTCGCGAAGGGTCCGTGCTGCATGTGGTGAACGGATGGGCCTACATGGGGATTGCGACGGATGTCGAGGGGGCGCGAAGGCTCGCGGCGTCGCGGCAGAATTTCGATCACGACGTGTATCGGTTGCTGGTCCAGCGGGTCGGGGAGATGGGGGTCATCGCGCTGGGGGGATGAGAGGCCGACGCGGTGGTGCGGGTGGTGCGATCGGATTGGTCTCGTTTGAATTGTGTGTGTGCTTCCGGGGCCAAAAGCCGTCCTTCACGGCGCGCTCGAAAATCTTGTCACGGAGCCCCTACGAATGGCAGGTTTCCGGCGCGGAACCTGAACCCCACTGTGGCTCGACATGGACACCAGTGGCCGTAGCCCGCCGCCCGGTGAAAGCGCGCTTTGCCACACTTCGCCGACAGCCGGGCTGGACCATGCTCGGTTTCACCAGGTCCTGCGCGGCGACTGCCGTGATGCCCTGACCCATCTCATCTCCAGCACGATCGGCCCGATGGCGACATGCGCCATTGGCGCGAAGTCCTTCAAACCGTGGCAACAAATCTTGGGGTCCAGCGCTGGGCAATTGCCGTGGGTCGAGCTCATCCCCAACAGGATGCTTGTGGCCGCGGGCTGGCCGCCTGGCACGCTGCACACGCGCGGCCTAGAATCTGCAGGCCTTCGGGGTCCAACCCCCTTGATCCACCAAAACGGAACTGTCCAACATGAGCACCATTCTCGTCACAGGCGCCAGCCGAGGCATCGGCCTTGCCACCGCTCTGGCGTTCGCGCGCGCCGGCCACAAGGTGGCTGGCGCCATGCGCAACCCGGCGGCGGCGCCCGAACTTGCACGCGCCGCCGCCGCCGAGCGGCTGGCCGTTTCGGTGTTCACCATGGACGTGGATGACGATGCCTCGGTGAAGGAGGCGGTGCAACGCGTCGAGGCCGAGTTGGGACCGATCGAGGTGCTGATCAACAACGCCGGCATCGAGCGCACAGGGTCGGTGGAAGAGATGCCGGTCTCGGATTTCCGCGATGTGATGGAGACCAACTGCTTCGGCGCTATACGCTGCATCCAGGCCGTGCTGCCGGGCATGCGCGCGCGGCGCAGCGGCTGCATCGCCAACGTGACTTCGATTTCCGGCAAACTCGCTTCGTCACCGTTCGGCGCCTATTCGGCCTCGAAGTTTGCGCTCGAGGCCGTGTCCGAGTGCCTGGCGCAGGAGGTCAAGCCCTTCGGCATCCGTGTCTGCGTGGTCGAGCCCGGCATCATCGACACCGACATGGCACGCGACATCAGCGGGGCCAGTGACGTGTCGGCCTACCCGAACCAGCGACGCATGGCCGGGTTTTTCGCCGCCGCACTGAAGCAGCCGACGGCGCCTGGCGTGGTGGCAGACAAGCTGATCGAAATCGCCGAAGGCGGCAGCTGGCAGTTCAGGCACCCTGTGGGACCCAGCGCCGCGCCTTTCATGCAATGGCGCGCAGCGCTCAGCGATGAGGCATGGGTCGAGTGGGGTGCACTCGACGACGAGGCCTGGTACGCGCAGGTCAAGGCCGACTTCGGAATAGACGCGCGGCCCGATGCCGGCTGATGGACGGTCTACGCCAGCGTGCGTTCTGGATGTCGACGGTGCCTTTGCCGTGCAACCGGGCGTGACCGCTTCAGGGCGCACAGGGAGTCCAACTGTCATCTGCGTGGACCACGGATAGAAGTACGGGCGACCGGGCCCGAACTGGCGGGCATGGATTACAACCATGGGGTTAAAACGACGCACCGAGGAATCCGATGCCAATGAGTCTTCGCGCACTGCCCCTTACCCTGGCGTTTCTCGTGACGCCCGCTGCTTGGGCCCAGCCTTCGACGGCGCCCGCCGCGCCCGCCAACCCGGCCAGTAGCCTGTCCTTCTACGTCGGCCAATGGAACGAGTCGGGCGAATCACGCGCCGATCCAGCCGAAGCCTTCGGCAAGCTCAGCGGACGCGAGCGCTGCGACTGGACCTGGAACGCAGAAGCGGTGGCCGACGGACAGACCACGAAACTGCGCTACACCTTCGACCTGGTGGGCAAGACGGATCGGAAAATGACTGTCGAGTTCCAAGCCCCGGATGGCACATGGGCGCAGCTGCAAAAGGTGAACTACAGCCGCAAGCGCTGAGCTGAGCGCGGTTCGGTGCCTACAACGACTCGATGACCTTTTCGCCTGACCGCCGAGCCGGGCTTCGCGAGCAGTGATCCCAGCTTCGAAGCCTTGCCGGGATGCCAACGCCTTGGAGGTCTGCCGACCAGCCTGCCATTGAAGTCTCAGCGATATGAATGACGGGTCACGGAGCGCCGCGCCAGTACCGCTCATGGCCGGGTGTGGGAGATCACGAACGGCCGCTTCGTAGAAGCGAAACTAGAAATGCGATGGCTCGCCGTCCGGCTCCTTCGGAGCAACCCGGCCGGCAGGTTTGGCTCGAAAGCCGACACACCCCTCAAGCAGCCGCCCTCACCAACCGATCCACTACCCCAGCCCATTCCCCCGCTTCCGGCGGCCGCTCGATCCAGATCTCTCGCGCCGTCAGCTCATCCAGCGCGCGCAGCACCGCATACAACTCGTGCGCGTACGTCGCGGCATCCAACGGTGCGCAACGCCACGGGCCCCCTCCAGCAGGAGCCGTCACCGACCAGCTCCACACCGCGACATCCAGCGGCACATCCATCAACGCATCCGCATCGACCAGCCGCACCGGCGTCGACGGCGCGTAATGCGACTCCAGCGTCCCCGGCGCCCGCGGCGCATCGCGGTCGGCGCCGGCCGGCAACGCGCCGATGACCTCGGCCAGCATCGCGGCCGTCACGCTGCCCGGTCGCAGCAGCACCGGCCCGATCCCGTCGAGTCGCGAGCAGTCGAGGATCGTCGACTCGATACCGACCGGACAATCGCCGCCGTCGACGACGAAGATCGTCGCGTGATCGACGACGGTGCTCGCGTCGTCGAACTCCGCCAGCACATGCGCGGCCCGCGTCGGACTGACACGGCCGAAACGATTGGCCGACGGGGCCGCGAGGCCGATCGGGCCGTGCCCGCGCAGCGCGGCGTAGCGGCCGAGCAGTTCCTGCGCGACCGGATGCGACGGGCAGCGCAGGCCGATCGAATCCTGGCCGCCGGCCGCCGCCGCGCCGACACCGTCGCGCCGCGGCACGATCAGCGTCAGCGGGCCGGGCCAGAAGGCTTCGACGAGCCGCATCGCCAGCGGCGGCATGTCGCGCGCCCACTGCAGCGGATCGGTGGTCGGCGCGAGATGGACGATCAGCGGATGGTCGCTGGGCCGCCCCTTGGCTACGAAGATGCGCGCGACCGCGGCGCCGCTCGCGGCGTCGGCGCCGAGGCCGTAGACCGTCTCGGTGGGGAACGCCACCAGCAGCCCGCGATCGAGCCGTTCGGCGGCCGCGTCCAGCGCGTCGTTCAGCTCGGGACCGAACGCGACCGCATTCACCAGCGGGCGATCCCGAGCACGTCGGCGACCTCGAGTGCGATGCGCTTCGCTTCGGCCGCCTGCTCGGCGACGATCGTCACGTGACCCATCTTGCGTCCGGCCCGCGCGTCGCGCTTGCCGTACAGGTGCAGGTTGGCCCCGGCGAACGCGCACACCGAGGCCCAGTCGGGCTCTCGCTGCACGCCGGCCGGGTCGAACCACAGGTCGCCGAGCAGGTTGAGCATCACGGCCGCGCCGTGGCGCCGCGTGTCGCCGAGCGGCAGGCCCGCGGCGATGCGCGCCTGCTGCGCGAACTGGCTCGTGATGCACGCGTCGATCGTGTAGTGACCGCTGTTGTGCGGGCGCGGCGCGATCTCGTTGACGAACAGCGCGAAGCCGTCGGCCCGCGTGACGACGAAGAACTCGACGCACAGCACACAGACGTAGTCGAGCGCGTGCGCGATGCGCAAGGTCGCCGCGACCGCGTCGGCCTCGAGCGCTGCGGTCAGGGAGGGCGACGGCACGGTGGTGACCGCGAGGATGCCGCTGCGATGGAGGTTCTCGGCCGGCGCGTAGATCGCGGTGCCGCCGTCCTCGCCGCGCGCGACCACGACCGAGACCTCGAACGCGAGGTCGAGTCGCTGCTCGAGCACCGCGGCCATCGAGCCGAAGCCGGCGAACGCCTCCTGCGCCGCGGCGCACGTCGCGACGCGGGCCTGGCCCTTGCCGTCGTAGCCGAGACGGCTCGCCTTGAGGATGCCGGGGAAGAGATCGTCGGACGCCGCGGCGAGGTCGGCGGCCGTCTCGATCACCGCGTGCGGCACGACGGCGATGCCGCACGACGCGATGAAGCTCTTCTCCGCGATGCGGTCCTGCGCGACGGCCACGCTGTCGGCCGACGGCGTCGTGAAGCAATGCTCGGCGAGGAACGCGAGGCTCTGCGCCGGGACGTTCTCGAACTCGGTCGTGACCGCCGAGCACTGCAGCGCGAGGCTTTCGAGCGCGGGGGCGTCGAGGTAGTCGGCCGCGATGTGCTCGTCGCAGACGGAGGCGGCAGGGCCGTCGCGCGCCGGGTCGAGCACCGCGACGCGATAGCCGAGGCTCTGCGCGGCCGACGCGAACATGCGGCCGAGCTGGCCGCCGCCGAGGAGGCCGAGCCAGTCTCCGGGTGCGACGACCCTGCGGTTACGCGACATCGCGCACGCCGCTCAGAGTTCGAGGCGCGCGTCGCTCGCGGCCTGCGTCTGCTGCGCGCGCCAGGCCGTGAGCCTCCCGGTCAGTGCGGCATCGCCGACGGCCAGCATCGCGACCGCGAACAGCGCGGCGTTCACCGCGCCCGCGCTGCCGATCGCGAACGTGGCCACGGGAATGCCGCGCGGCATCTGGACGATCGAGTACAGCGAGTCGAGGCCGTGCAGGTAGCGCGTGGGCACCGGCACGCCGAGGACCGGCACGGTGGTCTTGGACGCGAGCATGCCCGGCAGGTGCGCCGCGCCGCCCGCGCCGGCGATGATCGCCACCAGCCCGCCACCGGCGGCCGCGCGGGTCGCCGCTTCGGCGTACGCGAATAGGCCGTCGGGCATGCGATGCGCGGAGACCACGCGCGCATCGAAGGCGATGCCGAATTCCTGCAGCGTCTCGGCGGCGCCGCGCATCGTCTCCCAGTCGCTCGCGCTGCCCATCACGATGCTGACGCGCACGGCGGCGTCGAGCAACGCATCGTTTCCTGCATGCAACAGCTCGGCCGGCGGAGGCGAACGCGGAGGGGAAGTTTTTCGGGGCACGGTGAGGGCGCAAAAAGATCGCGTATTGTAAGGGCGAGGTCCCCGCCGTCCCAACGTCTTCCGTTCGCGCGCATCGCGCCGCGCCTCGATCGCACCCTTCCTCATGGCCACCGAACCCGGCAGTCCCAAACCGTCGCAGCGGCACATCCGCCTCACGTCCCACCCGGGGCAGCAGGGCATCGGCGCGGGATCGCCGCCGATCCGCTGGGGCGCCGCGACCGCGGCGGAGCGCGGACCGGTCGTCGGCTCGACCACCAACCGCAGCCAGCGCAACGTCATCGGCACCCACTCGGGTTCGTACGGCGTCTATCGCGCGCTCGCGGTCGCGGCCGGCAGCCTGACGAAGGGCCATCGCGCCGACCTGACCAACACGTCGCCGACCGATCTGATCGGCCCGAACCCGCAGTGGGGCGACGCGACGAAGATGGTATCGATCGACCCGTGGGGCGCATCGGTCTCCGACGTGTTCGCGAACTACATCGCGCTGGGCTACGACATCCGCCCGACGATCGCGGTGACCAAGGCGCACATCGACCTGCCGGAGATCCGCCACGCGATCACGTTCAACCGCCTGACCCCCGACAACCGCGTGCTGCTCGAGAACGGCTCCGCGGTGGTCACCAAGGTCACGATCGAGCCGGTGTGGTACCTGCCCGGCGTCGCCGCGCGCTTCAACGTGGACGAGGTCGACCTGCGCCGCAACCTCTTCGAGGAGACCGGCGGCATGTACCCCGAGCTGGTCACGCGCAGCGACCTCGAGGTGTTCCTGCCGCCCATCGGCGGGCAGACGCTCTACATCTTCGGCGACCCGCGCGCGCTGGCCGACGAATCCGTGACGCTGACCTGCCGCGTGCACGACGAATGCAACGGCTCCGACGTCTTCGGCTCGGACATCTGCACCTGCCGCCCCTACCTCACGCACGCGATCGAGGAATGCATCAAGGGCGCGCAGCACGGCGGCGTGGGCCTGATCGCGTACAGCCGCAAGGAAGGCCGCGCGCTCGGCGAGGTCACCAAGTTCCTGGTCTACAACGCGCGCAAGCGCCAGATCGGCGGCGACAGCGCCAGCACCTATTTCCTGCGCACCGAGTGCGTGGCCGGCGTGCAGGACATGCGCTTCCAGGAGCTGATGCCCGATGTGCTGCACTGGCTCGGCATCACCAGGATCCATCGGCTCGTGTCGATGAGCAACGACAAGTACGACGCGATCACCGGCAGCGGCATCACGGTGGGCGAGCGCGTCGCAATCCCCGATGCGCTGGTGCCGGCCGATGCCAACGTCGAGATGCAGGCCAAGATCGCCGCGGGCTACTTCACCGACGGCGCGGTCCCCGATGCGGCGCAGCTCGCCGGCACGAAGGGGCGCGGGCTTGCCTGAGGCGAAGACGACCCCGGCAGCGTCCCTGGCGGAAGCCGATCCGTCGCGCAAGACGGTCCCCGCGGCGCACAGCGACGCGGAGCTCGACGCCGCGGTCCGCGTGCTGCGCGATCCGGCGACCATCCGCACGCGCTGCCATGCGATCGCGGCCGCCGTCGACGCGGGCCACTCGCCGCACTTCACGATCGATCGCATGCAGCTCGAGCCGGTCGCCGAACGCGTCGCGCAACTGACGCAGAGCCGCTTCCCCGACCTGCAGATTCCGTGTCACAGCCGCTGGCGTCACTTCGAGGCCGGCGGCGTCGATCGCAAGGAGCGTCTCGACGACCTGCTCGCCGGCCGCAGCACGCAGGAGATCGCGCGCTCGCGTATCGAGCTCACGCTGATCAGCGTGCTGCTCGACGCCGGCGCCGGCCCGCAGTGGCGCTACATCGAATACCCGTCGCTGACGCAACGCTACGCGCGGTCCGAAGGCCTCGCGGTCGCGAGCTTCCGCGCGTTCACCAGCGGGCGCTTCTCGTCGGATCCCGACGACCCGTGCCGCGTCGACGCCAGGGCGCTGATGACGATCGACTCGCCGACGCTGGCCACGATGTTCCAGGCCAGCCCCGGCAATCCGCTGGTCGGCATCGACGGCCGCGTGGCGCTGCTGCGCCGTCTCGGCGAGGCGCTGCACGACCAGCCGCAGCTGTTCGGCCTCGACGGTCGCCCCGGAATGATGTTCGACGCGCTGTCGGCCAGGGCGACAGGCGCCCCGAAGACGCTGCCGGCGGCCGACATCCTCGGCCTGCTGCTCGACGCCTTCTCGGCGATCTGGCCGAGCGGCCAGTCGTTCGAGGGCCGGCCGGTCGGCGACGTCTGGCCGCATCGCGATGCCGGCGGCGACGGCCCCAGTGCGGGCCACGTCCCGTTCCACAAGCTGTCGCAGTGGCTCACCTATTCGCTGCTCGAGCCGTTCGAGTGGGCGGGCATCGCGGTCGGCGGCCTCGATGCGCTGACCGGCCTGCCCGAGTACCGCAACGGCGGCCTGCTGATCGATGCGGGCGTGCTCGTCCCGAGCCGCCCGCGACGCCTCGCCAAGGCGATGACGCCAGCCGATCCGTGGATCGTTGAATGGCGCGCGCTGACGGTCGCCCTGCTCGACGATCTCGCGCCGATGGTGCGCGACCTCCTCGGCGTGACCGCGTCGGCCATGCCGCTCGCGTGCATCCTCGAAGGCGGCACCTGGGCCGCGGGCCGGGCCATCGCCGCCGAACTGCGCAAGACGGGCGCGCCGCCGGTCACGGTCGACAGCGACGGCACCGTGTTCTGACCCCCTCCTCTTCCCCGAACGCCATGACCGACGTCGCCACGCCGCAAGTCCATCACCTCACGCATCCGCTGATCCAGCACAAGCTCACGCTGATGCGCGAGAAGTCGCGCAGCACCTACAGCTTCCGCACGCTGATGAACGAGATCGCGATGCTGATGGCCTACGAGGTCACGCGCGACATGACCACCAGCCTGATCGAGATCGAGACGCCGCTCGAGACGATGATGTCGCCGGTGATCGAGGGCCGCAAGACGGTGTTCGTGTCGATCCTGCGCGCGGGCAACGGCTTCCTCGACGGCATGCTCAGCGTCGTGCCGGGCGCGCGCATCGGGCACGTGGGGCTGTACCGCGATCCCAAGACGCTCGGCGCGGTCGAGTATTACTTCAAGATGCCGCAGGACATGCACGAGCGCGACGCGATCGTGCTCGACCCGATGCTGGCCACCGGCAACTCGGCCGTCGCCGCCGTCGACCGGCTGAAGGAAACCAACCCCAAGTCGATCCGCTTCGTGTGCCTGCTGGCCGCGCCCGAGGGCCTGAAGCACTTCGCCGAGGCCCACCCCGACGTGCCGGTGTTCACCGCCGCGATCGACCGCACGCTGAACGACCACGGCTACATCGTGCCGGGCCTGGGCGATGCGGGCGACCGCCTGTTCGGCACGAAGTAGCAGGCCCGCGCGAGACCCGACTAGCCCTCGAAGCCGCCCAGCTTGCGCTGGATGCCCTGCCGGTCTTCCTCTTCGCTCGCGATCGTCGCGATCATGTCCAGGACCTCGGACAGGAACAGCAGCTCGCGATAGGCGGCCAGCGAGAAACCCTGGCGGCTGCCGCCCCGGTCGTCGTTGAGCAGGCCGTCGATGGTCGCGCGGGCCTGCGGACCCGACCACGTGGTCTGCAGCTTCATCATCACCTGCGGATACGACTCGAGCTCGCGCGCCATCACGTCGGGCGACGTGGCCCACGCGGGCACCTCGGCGTTGAACAGCGTGCGAAAGCCCGACGCGAGCGCGTTGTACTGCGCCTCGCGCCCGGTCGACTGATACAGGCTGAGCAGCATCAGCCACACCGCCGCGCCGGGCTTCTCGGTGTCGCGGATGTGACGCGACAGCAGCGTCATCGCCTGCTTCGGATCGCCGAGCTGCACCAGCAGTTCGGCCCGCATCAACGCATCGGCGACCTCGACGACCTCGATGCGGTTCGCCGGCTGGTCGTGCCTGAAATAGGGATTGAAGCTGGTGCGATACGGACTCTGCGTCGGCAGCGGCGACTGACCCAGCGCGTCGGACGGCTGCACGCCGGAGTTGTTGGCATTGTTGACGTCCGTGGTCGACCACTGCGTCACCGCGTGATCGAGCGACGGCAGGTCGACCTTCGTGCCGCTGACCGTCACCGGCGAGCGCGCGGCCGCGCTGCGCTTGTTCTGGTCGAAGCCCCAGTCGGTGGCGCGCTGGATGCTCGGACGATCGATGGGGTCGTCGCCCTCGCGGTGCGTGCGGCGGCGCGACTGCATCGACGCCGGCCGCTCGTGACGGACCATGACGGCCACACGCCAGACCAGCAGCACGAACACCACGACCGCCGCCACGACCAGCACCACGGCCGTCCCGCCCATCCGCTCGACGAGATGGAGGAACGCCGATCGGTCGGCCATCTTTTCGGTCGATTGGGCGGACGCGACCTGCGCGAGAAGGAGACCCAGCGCGACCCGCGTGGAGACCCGACGCACGGACACCGGCGACGGGCGCGACACGGGTGGAACTGGATCAGGGATCATAGACGACACGGGCGGCTCTGGCCGGGAAACGACGCGCGACTGGCGACCGGCAGCCAATATTGCGCAAACTTTCCGATTCTAGCTGCCCGGCCGCCGTCGACACGAGATCGGCGATGCCGTTCCGACGAAACCGCGACAACCGGTGACAGACGGGGGCGGCCCCGTCCTGGCGGACAGGCGTCAGCCGAAGAGACGCCGCAGCGCCTCGCGATATTTGCCTGCCGTGCGCTCGACGATCTCGGGCGGCAACGGCGGCGCCGGGGCCCGCTTGTTCCAGCCCGGGACCGACTCGAGGTAGTCGCGCAGGAACTGCTTGTCGAAGCTCGGCGGGTTGCGGCCGGCGGCCCGCGCGTCGGCGTACGAGTCGGCCGGCCAGAAGCGCGACGAGTCGGCGGTCAGCACCTCGTCCATCAGCGTCAGCGTGCCCGCGTCGTCGAGGCCGAACTCGAACTTGGTGTCGGCGATCAGGATGCCGCGCGTGGCCGCGTGTTCGCTGGCGCACTGGTACAGCGCCACGCTGACGGCGCGCACGCGCTCGGCCAGGTCCGGCCCGATCGCCCGCACCACCGCGTCGAAGTCGATGTTCTCGTCGTGCTCGCCGAGATCGGCCTTGGTCGCGGCCGTGAAGATCGGCGCGGCGAGGCGCTCGGCATTGCGCAGACCCTTCGGCAGCGCGACGCCGCAGATCGCGCCGTCGGACTGGTAGTCCTTCCAGCCCGACCCGGCGAGATAGCCGCGGACCACGGCTTCGATCGGCAGCGGCTTCAGGCGCTTGACGACCATCGACCGGCCGCGCACCTGCTCGACCTCGTCGGGCTGCACGACGGCCTGCGGTGCGATGCCGGTCAGGTGGTTCGGCACGATGCCGGCCAGGAGCTCGAACCACGATAGCGCCATGCGCGTGAGCACCTCGCCCTTGCCGGGAATGGGCTCGGCCATCACGACGTCGAACGCCGAGATGCGGTCGCTGGTGACCATCAGGATGCGGTCGTCGCCGAGGGCGTAGTTCTCGCGGACCTTGCCGCGCCCGAGCAGCGGCAGGGAGTGGAGCGTGGAGGCGTAGAGGGTATGCAAGTGGAGCAAAGGGATGGATCAGCGCACGAACTCGACCGTGCGGATGTCTTCGAACGGGCCGCTGTAGTCGCCCAGATCGTTGGTGCCGACCATGAAGCAGCCGTTGATCTTCACGTCCAGCGCCTCGCCGTTGTTGAGCACGATGTGGGCGTTGCCGCGCTGGTTGCTCGCGTTCCAGTCCGATAGTTCGAAGCGACGGATGCGCGCCATCTCGACGAACTGGCCGTCGAGCGTCTTGAGGATCGGACGACCCTGGCAGTACTCCTTGATGTCGTCGCGCAGCTTGACGACCGTGCCGTTGCGCAGCGTGACGACGGCGCCGGTGAAAGGCGCGGCCTGCAACGGCGCGCCGGTGACAGCCGTCGCCGCACCGCCCTTCACGGTCGCGGCCACCACAGGCGGATCGACCGGACGCACGGGATCGATCCTGGCCGGGCCCGTCGACACGGCGTCGCGCACCTCGGACGCCTTCTGACTGACGAACGTCTTGCTCTTCTCGCCGAACACGCCGGCCTGCGACAGGATGGCAACGAGCCCGGTGACCGCCGTGATCACGGCCGCGGCCGCGGTCAGGATGCCGGGCAGCGTGGCCCACCAGCTGGTGGTCTTGTTGGGTTCGTCGGCCATCGGTCGCGGCAGTAACGGGAACGGACTGCAGTCTGACTCAAATCACGAGCCACAAGGTGGCCAGTGCGGCGAGCGACAGTCCGACGACGACGCTGTAGGTCAGCACCCGGGCACGACCGTCCCATGCGGAACGACCACCGTCGCCGTGTCGACGCGCGTCGATGGAGAACGCATCCGGCTTCGGGCGCGCGTGACGAACGGACTCGAGGAAGACCGCGACTCAGTGAACGACTTGCGCGAGCTCGCCCTTCTTGTAGCGCTCCGCGATGATGCTCAGGTTGGTCGGCTTGATCTTCGAGGCCTGGCCGGCCGAGCCGAACTCCTGGTAGCGCTGCACGCAGATCCTCTTGGCCGCGAGCATGGCCGGCTTGAGGTAGTCGCGCGGGTCGAACTTCTCGGGATTCTCGGTCAGGTAGAGGCGGATCGCCGCGGTCATTGCCAGCCGGATGTCGGTGTCGATGTTGATCTTGCGCACGCCGTACTTGATGCCTTCCTGGATCTCCTCGACCGGCACGCCGTAGGTCTCCTTCATGTTGCCGCCGTTGGCGCGGATGATCGCGAGCAGGTCCTGCGGCACCGACGACGACCCGTGCATGACGAGGTGCGTGTTCGGGATGCGCTTGTGGATCTCCTTGATGCGGTCGATGGCCAGGATCTCGCCGGTGGGCTTGCGCGTGAACTTGTACGCGCCGTGCGACGTGCCGATCGCGATCGCCAGCGCGTCGAGCTGCGTGGCCTTGACGAAGCGCGCGGCCTCCTCGGGATCGGTGAGCAGCTGCTCGCGGGTCATCGTGCCTTCGGCGCCGTGGCCGTCCTCCTTGTCGCCCTTCATCGTCTCGAGCGAACCGAGTGCACCGAGCTCACCCTCGACCGTGACGCCGATCGCGTGCGCGATGTCGACGACCTTGCGCGTCACGTCGACGTTGTAGTCGAAGTCGGCGATGGTCTTGCCGTCGGCCTCGAGCGAGCCGTCCATCATCACCGACGAGAAGCCCAGGCGCATCGCCTGGATACAGACCGCCGGCGACTGGCCGTGGTCCTGGTGCATCACGACCGGAATGTTGGGATACGACTCCACCGCGGCATCGATCAGGTGGCGCAGGAAGTTCTCGCCCGCGTATTTCCGCGCGCCGGCCGACGCCTGCATGATCACCGGGCTGTCGACCTCGGAGGCGGCCGACATGATCGCCTGCACCTGCTCCAGGTTGTTGACGTTGAAGGCCGGCAGGGCGTAGCCGTTCTCCGCGGCATGGTCGAGCAGTTGGCGCATCGAGACGAGAGGCATGGAATTCTCCGGGAGTGCACGGCTGCGCGCGGGGCGCGGCACGCGGGTTCAGACAGATGGGGATGACGGGTCGACGGCGATTTTACCGCGCCGCCGTCGCGCGGCCGTGCGCAAGCGCGCGATGCGCGCGAAAGCGCCCGATCGGCGCCCGGTCAGCGCGCCAGCAACGCCCGTTCGGCCGCCTCGAGCACCACGTCTTCGCCGTCCCGCCGCTGGGCGAGCGTCGGCACCGCGGCAATGGTCGGCAGCAGCGGGTCGGCCTCCATCCGTCGCCCGTGCGCGCTGCGAAAGCCCACCTGCGCGACGCGCAGCGCGCCGCCGTCGGGCAGCACGTAGTCGTGGCGGATCGCGACCACGCAGCCGCAGGTCGCCTCGCCCACCGCGATCGCGTCGCGCTGCTCGACCAGCGTGTGCGCCGTCAGCTCGGACGCGCTGGCCGTCCCGCGGTCGATCAGCACGGCGATCGGCTGCAGGTAGGGGTGCGGCGCCGGCACCGATTCGATCGTGTTCACGACGCGCCGGGCGCCGGCGCGGGTGATGGTGTCCATGATCGGCAAGCGACGTGTCATGAAGCGGCCGACCAGCCATTCGTACAGGCGCTGCTCGCCGCCCGGGTTGCCGCGCAGGTCGATGATCAGCCCCCGGCTGCCCCGGCGCGCCTGTTCGATGTCGTCGGCGAGGTCGCCGCGCACCGTGGAATCGAAGCGCGACAGGCGCAGCACGGCGATACCGGACGGACGCACCTCCAGGCTCTCGCGCGTCGGGATGTCGCCGGCGCGCGCCTGGACGTCGAGTTCCATCAGCGAGTCGTCGGCCCGGCGCAGCGCGAGGTGATGCCGCGGCGTCGTGCCATCGGCGGAGACCAGCAGCGCCCGCACCGCGCGCAGGCGCAGCGATCGCTCGGCATCGGCGGCGTCGAGCCCGAACGGTTCGCTGCCCAGCGGCTCCGAAGGCGTCGTGCGGGCGCGCTGGAAGAACGCCTCGTCGATCGCCTGTCCGTCGACCGCCTCGATGATCATCCCCGGCAGCACGCCGGCCTGTTCGGCGGGGAAATCCGGCACCACCGTCGCGACCACCGCGCGGCCCTCGCTGATCGCGAACACCATGCCGATCTGGGTCGCGCGGCGCACCCGCGAGTCCTCGGCCTCGCGCGGCGTGAGGATCAGCGTGTGCGAGTCGTGCAGCACGCGCACGTTGCGCTTGAGCATCCGGTAGAACTCGGCGTCGCTCTGGACGGCCGGCAGTTCGGCGAACGACTTCGCCTTCAACGTCGCGGCGTCTATGCCGCCGAAGGTCGGGTCGTAGTAGAAGTCCACGATCGTGCGCCAAACGCGGTCGACGGTGTCGGCGCGCTGTGCGGCGGTGGCGTTGGCCGGCGCGAAGCGGCTGGCGGACGGAAGCGGCGACGGGTGCTGCGCGACCTCGGCGACCTCGCCGCGCGACGCGCGCAGGTCGCGGGTCGGTAGCGGCGCGCAGGCCGCGAGGAGCGCCAGGCCGAGCGCGATCAGCAGCGCGGCGCGCGGACGAACGGGGGGCGTCAGGATCGGCTCTCGGGCAGGACGGACGGATGCTCTCGCCGCGCATGCTAGCGCGCTACGGCACCGCGGTCGTGCAGCGGCAGGCGCGGCGGCGAGCAGGCCGCGAGCAGGCCGCGAGCAGCGAGACGAACAGGGCGACGACGCTGCGGGCGGCGTGGCCCTCCATCGTCGTCAGGCGACTTGCGGGGTTACGCCGGCCAGCAGTTCGCCGACCTTGATGATCTTCAGCGTGTTGGTGCCGCCCGCCTGCCCCATGGGCTCACCCGTGGTGATCACGATCAGGTCGCCCGACGTGACCACGCCCTTGCGCAGCAGCAGCTGCACCGCCTCGGCCATCGCCGTGTCGCGATCGAACTGCTCGGCGAGCTCGAAGGCCTGCACGTTGCGGAACAGCGCGAGCTTGCGTTGCGTGGGGTTCAGCGGCGTGAGCGCGTAGATCGGGATGTCGATGTCGTGGCGGCTCATCCACAGCGCCGTCGAGCCCGACGCGGTCAGCGCCACGATCGCCTTGCAGCGCAGGTGATAGGCGGTGAACAGCGCGCCGTAGGCGATCGACTGGTCGACGCGCGCGAAGGTCTTGTTGAGGAATTCGGCGTCGAGCTTGACCGTCTCGGACTCGTCGGCAGCCGTGACGATGGACGCCATCGCCTGCACGGTGGCGACCGGGTAGCGGCCCGAGGCGGTCTCGGCCGACAACATCACCGCGTCGGTGCCGTCGAGCACGGCGTTCGCCACGTCGGACACTTCGGCGCGGGTCGGGATCGCATTCACGATCATCGACTCCATCATCTGCGTGGCCGTGATCGCGAACTTGTTCGAGGCGCGCGCCATCTTGATCATCCGCTTCTGCAGCGCGGGCACGGCGGCGTTGCCGACCTCCACCGCGAGGTCGCCGCGCGCGACCATGATGCCGTCGGACGCGTCGAGGATCTCCTGGAGCGCGGGAATCGCCTCGGCCCGCTCGATCTTCGCGATCATGTACGGCAGAGGCGCCTTCGCTTCCTCGGCGGCCGCGTTGGCGAGCAGCCGTGCCATCGACATGTCGGTCGCGTTCTTCGGGAACGACACGGCGATGTAGTCGGCGCCGAGCTTCATCGCCGTCTTGATGTCCTCCATGTCCTTCATCGTCAGCGCCGGCGCCGTCAGGCCGCCGCCCTGCCGGTTGATGCCCTTGTTGTTCGACAGCTCGCCGCCGATGCGCACGGTGGTGAGGATCTTGGTCCCTTCCACGCGATCGACGATCAGGACGATCAGCCCGTCGTTGAGCAGCAGCACGTCGGCCGGCCGCACGTCGCGCGGCAGTTCCTTGTAGTCGAGGCCGACGTGATCGAGGTCGCCGAGGCCTTCGAAGGCCGCATCGAGCACGAAGGGCGCGTCGGCCTGCAGGTCGATCTTGCCGTCGACGAACTTGCCGATGCGGATCTTGGGACCCTGCAGGTCGGCCATGATCGCCACCTCGCGACCCGCGTTGCGCGCGGCGGTGCGCACGCGGTCGGCGCGCAGCATGTGGTCGGCGGCCGTGCCGTGCGAGAAGTTGAAGCGGAAGACGTCGACGCCCGCGTTGATCAGCTTGGCGAGGATGTCCGGCTCGGTGGAAGCGGGGCCGAGAGTGGCGACGATCTTGGTGGCGCGTGGCATGGGGACGTGTAAGGGCGCAAAGCGCCACCTTATGTCATCCCGGCGCAGGCCGGGACCCAATTCACCAAAATCGATCCCGGCCCGCGCCGGGACGACAAGATCAGGCGCTCGCGCGTTGCTCGAGAATGGCCACCGCCGGCAACGTCTGGCCTTCGAGGAACTCGAGAAACGCACCGCCGCCGGTCGAGATGTACCCGACCTTCTCTTCGATGCCGAACTTCGCGATGGCCGCGAGCGTGTCGCCGCCTCCTGCGATCGAAAAGCCCGGACCCGACGCGATGGCTTTCGCCAGGCGCTCGGTGCCGCCGGCGAACTGATCGAACTCGAACACGCCGAGCGGGCCGTTCCACACGATCGTGCCGGCCTTCGCCACGATCGCGCCGATCAGCGCGCTGGTCTTCGGGCCGACGTCGAAGATCATGTCGTCGGCCAGCACGTCGTCGACACCGATCGTGCGCGCCTCGGTGTCGGCCGAGAATTTCTTGCCCACCACGACATCGACGGGCAGCGGCACGTCGGCGCCGCGCGCCTTCATCTTGTCGATGATCGCCTTCGCGTCCTTGACCAGGTCGGGCTCGCAGAGCGACTTGCCGATCGGCTTGCCCATCGCGGCAAGAAACGTGTTGGCGATGCCGCCGCCGACGATCAGCTGGTCGACGCGGTCCGACAGCGTCTCGAGGATGGTCAGCTTGGTGCTGACCTTGGAGCCCGCGACGATCGCGACCAGCGGGCGTTTCGGTTCGTGCAGCGCCTTGCCGAGCGCGTCGAGTTCGGCAGCCAGCAGCGGACCGGCGCACGCCACCGGCGCGAATTTCGCGATGCCGTGCGTCGTGGCCTCGGCGCGATGCGCGGTGCCGAAGGCGTCGTTGACGTAGATGTCGCACAGCGCCGCCATCTTCTTCGCGAGCGCCTCGTCGTCCTTCTTCTCGCCCTGGTTGACGCGGCAGTTCTCCAGCAGCACCACGTTGTCCGGGTCCAGCGCCGACTGCCACGACGTGTCGTCGATCCAGTTCGACACCAGCGGCACCTTGCGCCCGAGCAGTTCGGCGAGCCGGTCCGCGACCGGCTGCAGCGAGTCCTCGGGCTTGAACGCGCCTTCGGTCGGACGGCCGAGGTGCGACGTGACCATCACGGCCGCGCCGGCCTTCAGCGCGGCCGCGATCGCCGGCACCGACGCGCGGATGCGCGTGTCGTCGGTGATCCGGCCGTCGTCGTCCTGCGGGACGTTGAGGTCGGCACGGATGAAGACCCGCTTGCCGGCGAGGTCGAGGTCGGACATGCGCAGGAATTTCATGGAAGGCTGGAGTCCTGGGTTGGAAAGAGGTGCGCCGCGCCTCAGCGCGCGACGCAGCGGAACTGGATCGTCGCGGACGAATACTCCGGCGGATCCGGGTCGACGACCCGCGTGTCGAGCATCGTCAGCGCCTGCCCGCGATCGCTGCAGACCTTGAGCGCCTCGAGTTCGAGCTGCGACTTCAGCGCGGCGGAGCGCTGCGACGACAACCCGCTGCGCTTCGTCATCGAATACGCACCGGCGCCGAGGTCGGTCAGCTTGGTGGACGCGGACGCGCAGCCCGCGAGCATCAAGGCTGCGCAGCAGGCGGCGAACGCGCTGCGGGGCGTCGTGTTCACTTCGCGGACATCAGGTCGATCGTCGCATCCAGCATGCGATTGCTGAAGCCCCACTCGTTGTCGTACCAGCTCGTGACCTTGACCAGCCGGCCCGCCACCTTGGTGAGCGTGGAGTCGAAGGTCGACGACGCCGGGTTGTGGTTGAAGTCGTGCGAAACCAGCGGCTCGACGTTGTAGTCGAGGATGCCCTTGAGCTCGCCTTCGGACGCGGCCTTCATGATGTCGTTGATCTCCTCGACCGTCGTGTCGCGCGACGCGATGAACGACAGGTCGACGATCGACACGTTGATCGTCGGCACGCGGATCGCGAAGCCGTCGAGCTTGCCCTTCATCTCCGGCATCACGAGGCCGATGGCCGCGGCGGCGCCGGTCTTGGCCGGGATCATCGACATCGTCGCGCTGCGCGCGCGGCGCAGGTCCTCGTGATAGACGTCCGTCAGCACCTGGTCGTTGGTGTACGCGTGCACCGTCGTCATCAGGCCGCTCTCGATGCCGATCTTGTCGTTGAGCGGCTTGACCAGCGGCGCGAGGCAGTTGGTGGTGCAGCTGCCGTTCGAGATCACGGTGTCGCTGGCCTTCAGCACGTGATGGTTGACGCCGTGGACGATGGTCGCGTCGACGTCCTTGCCGCCGGGGGCCGAGATGATCACCTTCTTCGCGCCGCCCTTGATGTGCGCCCCGGCCTTCTCCTTCGTCGTGAAGAAGCCCGTGCACTCGAGCACGACGTCGACGTTCAGCGAGCCCCACGGCAGCTTGGCCGGATCGCGTTCGGCGAAGACCTTGATGCGGTCGCCGTTGACGACGATCGCGTCGCCGTCGGCCTTCACGGTGCCCGGGAACTTGCCGTGGGCCGTGTCGTACTGCGTCAGGTGGGCGTTGGTCTTCGAGTCGCCGAGGTCGTTGATCGCGACGATCTCGATGTCGTGCTTCTTGCCGCCCTCGTAGTGGGCGCGAAGGATGTTGCGGCCGATGCGGCCGTAGCCGTTGATGGCGACTTTGATGGTCATGATGAGTAGTGGGTGGATGGCGAAAGCGTTAGTGGATCTCGTACGTGTAGGGCTGCTCGAAGGTCAGCGGACGGGGCTGGTGTGGACGATCTGCGGCACCTTGAGCGCCGCGCCGCACGAGGCGGCCGGCTGGAAGTCCCTGCCGACTGGCACCGGCTCGGTCTTGTCGACGGTCGCGCAGCCGGCCAACACCAACAGCGCCGGCAGACCCAGGCCGCATCGCGTCATGCCTTCGCGCCCGCGACCACCTTCTTCGCGACGGCCACGACGTTGTCGACCGTGAGGTGGAAGAAATTGAACACGTCCTTGGCCGGCGCGGACTCGCCGAAGTTGTCGACGCCGATCACGGCACCCTCGGCCCGCACGTACTTCCACCAGAAGTCGGTCACGCCCGCCTCGATCGCGACGCGCGGCACGCCGGCCGGCAGCACCGACGCCTTGTAGTCGACCGCCTGGCGATCGAACACCGACGTCGACGGCATCGACACGACGCGCGCGGCGACGCCCTGCGACGCGAGGACCTTCGCCGCGTCGACCGCGAGGCCGACCTCGGAACCCGTGCCGATCAGCACGACCTGGGGCTTGGGCACGTCGACCAGCACGTAAGCGCCGCGCGCGATCGCCTTGGTCTGCTGCGCGGTCTTCTCCTGGTACGCCAGGTTCTGGCGGCTCAGCAGCAGCGCGGCCGGGCCGCGGTTGCCTTCGTGATTGCGGTTGATCGCCGCCGCCCAGGCCACGGCCGTCTCGGTCGTGTCGGCGGGACGCCAGACATCGAGATGCGGGATCAGGCGCAGCGACGACGTGTGCTCGACCGCCTGGTGCGTGGGGCCGTCCTCGCCCAGGCCGATCGAGTCGTGCGTGAACACGAACACGGTCTGCAGCTTCATGATCGCGGCCATGCGGATGGCGTTGCGCATGTAGTCGGAGAACGTCAGGAACGTGCCGCCGAACGGCAGGAAGCCGCCGTGCAGCGCGATGCCGTTCATGATCGCGGCCATGCCGAACTCGCGCACGCCGTAGTGGATGTAGCGACCGCCGTCGGACGCGACCTTCACGGTCGTCATGCCCTTCCAGTCGGTGTTGTTGCTCGGCGTGAGGTCGGCCGAACCCCCGAACAGTTCGGGCAGCTCCGCGACGTAGGCGGCGATGGCCGCGGCCGAGGCCTTGCGCGTGCCGACCGTTTCCTTCTTCTCGGCGCACGCGGCCAGCAGCTTGTCGACGGTGGCAGGCCAGGTCGGCGGGCGGTCGCCCTTGATCCGGCGCAGCAGGTCGGCCGCTTCGGTCGGAAACGCCTTGCGGTACGCGGCGAACTTGTCGTTCCAGTCCTTCTCCAGCTTCGCGCCCGCGGGCTTCGCGTCCCACGCCGCATAGACGTCCTTCGGGATCACGAACGGCGGCTCGGTCCAGCCGAGTTCCTTCCGCGTGGCCGCGATCTCGTCGGCGCCGAGCGCCTCGCCGTGCGCCTTGGCCGTGCCGGCGCGATTGGGCGAGCCGCGCCCGATGATCGTGCGACACATGATGAGCGTCGGCTTGGCCGCGCCCTTGTCCTGCGCCAGCGCCTCGTTGATGGCCGCGTTGACGGCCTCGACGTCGTGGCCGTCGATGCCCTCCTGGCCGCCGATCACGTTCCAGCCGTAGGCGTCGAAGCGCTTGGCCGTGTCGTCGGTGAACCAGCCCCGGACGTCGCCGTCGATCGAGATGCCGTTGTGGTCGTAGAACGCGACCAGGTTGCCGAGCTTCCACGTGCCGGCGAGCGACGCGGCCTCGTGCGAGATGCCTTCCATCATGCAGCCGTCGCCCATGAAGACGAAGGTACGGTGGTCGACGATGGCGTGACCCGGCCGGTTGAATTCCTTCGCGAGCAGCTGCTCGGCGAGCGCGAGGCCGACCGCATTGGCGAAGCCCTGTCCGAGCGGCCCGGTGGTGGTCTCGACGCCCGGCGTGATGCCGAGCTCGGGGTGGCCCGGCGTCTTCGAGTGGAGCTGCCGGAAGTTCTCCAGCTCCTTCATCGGCAGGTCGTAGCCGGTCAGGTGCAGCAGCGCGTACTGCAGCATCGAGCCGTGGCCGTTCGACAGGATGAAGCGGTCGCGGTCGATCCACAGCGGATTGACCGGGTTGTGTCGCAGGTGATGCTTCCACAGCGCGACCGCGATGTCGGCCATGCCCATCGGCATGCCGGGGTGGCCGGACTCGGCCTTCTGCACCGCGTCCATCGACAGGGCGCGGATCGCGTTGGCCATCCTGGTCGGCGACGCATCGCTCACGACAGCGTTGTTCGGGGAAGCAGCAGCCATGTTGATTTCGCCTGTTCGCGTGGGGATGGGAGAATCGCTGGTCCTGCGAACCGCTGCCCGGTGCCCGCTCCGCATGCGTCGCCTGGCACCGACCAGGGGATCGCGATTTTAACAGACGGGCCCTGTCCGGCCGCGGTCGAAGCTTGCCGTTGCCGGGGCGGCCCGAATCCATCAGGCTGCGTTCCTCATGACCCTGCCCCGTTTTCACGTCGACATCCCGCTGGTGGTGGGCGAGCCCACCACGCTGTCGCGCGCCGCGACCCGGCATGCGCTGCGTGCGCTTCGGCTGCGCCAGGGCGAGATGCTGACGCTGTTCAACGGCCACGGCGGCGAGTACCTCGCGCAACTGGTCCAGGCGCGCGAGCCGCAGGCCGAGGTCCAGGTCGTGCGCTTCGACGAGCGCGAGGCCGAACTGACGTGGCCGATCACCGTCGCGCAGGGCCTGTCGTCCGGCGACCGGATGGACTGGACCGTCGAGAAGGTCGTCGAACTCGGCGCCGCGGCGATCGCGCCGCTCGGCATGGCGCGCAGCGTGGTGCGCCTGTCCGGCGAACGCGCGGCCTCGCGTCGCAATCACTGGCAAGCGCTGGCCGTCGCGGCGTCGGAGCAGTGCGGGCGCAACCGCATCGCGACGGTCGAGCCGGTGCTGCCGCTGGCGGAATGGCTGCGGGCGCTGCCCGAGGCCACGCTGCGCCTCGTGCTCGCGCCGGGCGGCGCGTCGATGGCGACGATTCGCCGGCCGCCGGCCGGGCGACGGATCGTGGTGCTGGTCGGGCCGGAAGGCGGCTTCACGCCCGAGGAACTGCAGGCGATCGACGAGGCCGGCTTTCGCGCGACGTCGCTCGGTCCGCGCGTGCTGCGTACCGAGACCGCCGGCGCCGTCGCCATCGCGATGCTGTCGGCCCTGTGGTCGACGCTGGCCGCGGAAGGCGACTGACGGGTCGTCGGACCCCCCGGTTTTTCACCCATAATTGCGCTCCGCCGCACCCGCGATGCACGCCGGGCCGGCCTTCACGCACGGATTCAAGGAGACGACATGGGACTGCTGGACAACCTCGGTGGACTGGCCTCGCAACTCGGCGGGCTGCAGCACATGAATACCAGCGGTGATCCGAAGGCCGCTTTGGTCCAGGCCGTCCTCGGCATGCTGGTCCACGGCAACGAGCCCGGCGGGCTCGGTGGATCGGGTGGACTGGGCGGCCTCGGGGGCCTGCTGCAGCGCTTCCAGGGCGCCGGACTCGGCGACGCGGTGGCGTCGTGGGTCGGCACCGGCGCGAACCAGCCGGTCTCGCCCGACGAGGTCAAGACGGCGCTGGGCGACGGTCCGCTGCGCACGCTGGCCGAACACGCCGGCCTGGACGAGGACGAGGCCGCCACCCATCTGTCCGGCCTCCTGCCGCAACTGGTCGACAAGCTGACGCCCGGCGGCCAGTTGCCTGCCAACGGCGTCCACGAAGGCGGCATGGCCGGCGCGCTGGAGTCGCTCGGCAGCCTGTTCGGGAATCGGTGAACTGCGCGCTGACCGACGGCACGCGACCGCGCTTCAGGCGAACGAGTAGAAGACCCTGAAGCGCTTGTCGCTGTCGGCCAGCGTGTCGGCCGCGTCGCGGAAGGTCTCGAGCAGCGACTCGCGCGCATCCGCATCGAAGCCCGGCCCGACAGGGATGCGGTCGAGCAGGATGACGATGCCGTTCGCGCTCGCATCGCCCATGTCGACCAGCGCGTCGTAGAGCGCATCCAGGTTGGCGCCGTAGTGCCCCGCGAAGTCGAGCGTGCGGCCGATGGTCTGCAGCACCTCGGTCTTGAGCGTCGCGCGCGCCCCCACCGCCGGCGCGCGCGTGGCGAACTGCACGTGCGCGAACCGGTCGTCGAGCGACGACGCGGCGTCGCGCAGCTGTTCGGCCGTGAAGTTCTTCACGGCCTGAACGCTCTGCGGCTTGATGCGATGGAAGGGGTGGACGACGTTCATTGCACGATGCGGCGGAAGCTCTGGTAGTGATCGTTGGTGTAGTAGTACTCGTTCGACGTGCGGAAGTCGCCCGTCGCACCGCGGCCCGCGATGATCCGCCGCGCACCGCGCGTGCGGGCACCCGGCGTCGGCACGGTGTACTCCGCGTAGTCGCCGCGCTTCCGGGTCGGCAGGATGCGTTCGCGGTTGCCGAACGGGATGCCGTCGCGCGGCGAGACGAACGGACCGCCGGCACGGATCGCCGCCAGCACCTCGCGGCCCTCCGGGGGCAACTCGGCGACACGGACGACGCCGATGTCGGGAGCCGCCTCGTAGCCGCGGCGTGCCTCGGCCGGGGGAGACAGCAGCCCCGCGGACAGCGCCAGGACCAGCAGCACGAACGCGCGCGCGATGCACCCGCCGATCCGGTTTCCCGTTCGATCGGTCGAGGCAGTCCGGATCGCACCTGTCGCGAATCGGGAGCGGAGCATAGCGCGCCATCGTATCGGACCCGGGTAGGCCAGATCAACACCGGTGATGCCCCGACTCCGCAAGGGACGCTTCGCCACAGGGCGGCCGACCCGGATGAGGGATACTCGGCAGATGAACCGCCTCGTCCGTCACGCGCCGTGGATCGGCGCCGCCCTGGTCTGCGTCGCCGCGATCCTGACGCGCCAGTTCCTGATCCAGCCGCCGGAGATCGCCCACCAGTGCGACGCGCCGACGCTGAGCCTGGTGTCGACCGGCCCGTGGTGGTGCAGCATCCGGTCGGCCGTGATCATGACCTATGCGTGGGGCGGCCTGCAGTTCGCGGCGCTCGGGCTGTCGCTCGCGGCGCTGGCGTGGCGCCGGACCTGGCTGGCCGTGACGACCCTGGCCGTCGGCCTGGTCGCGATCGTCTGGTACACGTACGAGCCGGGCGCGGTCGCGATCACGATCGGCGCGCTGGTGCTGGCGCGCCGGCAAAGCGCGGGGTCGCTGCAGGCTAGTCGCTGACGCGCGGCTTGGCCGCGTTGACCCAGGTCGCCGCGGCGAACACGACGCACAGCAGCACCCACAGGTCGGCGCTGAGGTTGATCGGCAGCTCCATCACCAGGATCACCGCACCGGCCACCAGCAGCCCGACCACCAGCAGCCGCTCCTCGACCTCGCGGCGGGCGCGCCAGGCCCACGGGCGGGCCGCCACCGTGCGGGCCAGTGCCAGGGCGGCGAACGCGACGATCACGGGGGCGAGCAGCAGCGACGGGAAGTCGCGGTAGCGTGCGTCGAACACCAGCAGCAGGTTGACGATGTTCACGGCCACCAGCCAGAAGGCCTGCAGCGCGCCGCACGCCCGACTCCAGCGATCGGTTCGCGCGGACCGCGAGAGGGCGTCGACCATCGACGCGCATCCCGCGTCGGCGGCGCGCGCGGCCGCGACC
>Ga0123336_10000796_pt1 | contig 30629 bp, 54 predicted proteins | sample SSSSmetaG_FD_96466 | JGI IMG/M metagenome (GOLD analysis project Ga0123336, IMG submission 96466) | Glacier valley bacterial and archeal communities from Borup Fiord, Nunavut, Canada, to study Microbial Dark Matter (Phase II) - ​SSSS metaG | ecosystem: Environmental > Aquatic > Freshwater > Ice...
GGCGAGCCGGTAACGCTCTCATTTGAGGTAAATCGCTGATATGGCATCGCTCAATATCAAGAGCTTCACTGACCTGGTGCGCGATCAGGTATCAGCTATACAGGGGAGGGCGGCAGGCCTTGTTGACTTCACCATCGGCTCGATCCTTCGGTCCTGCGCAGAAAGTAACGCCAGCGCCCTGCAATGGCTCCAGCAACTGATCGTCACGCTGCTGATCAATACGCGCGCCTCGACCTGTGCAGGTCCCGACCTTGACAGCTGGATGGCGGACTTTGGCTTTCCTCGGCTGTCGGCCAACTTTGCTACTGGCAGCGTCACTTACTCACGGTTCACGGCGACCACTGCCGCTATGGTCCCTGTCGGCGCTCTGGTTGCTTCGGCTGATGGCTCGCAGCAATTCACGGTAACAATCGACACTACGAACGCCCTTTATAACGCCACGCTCGGCGGCTATCTGATCCCGGCCGGCACCTCGTCGGTAACGGTGCCGGTCATTGCGCTCACGGCGGGATCAGCAGGCAACGCGCTGGTCGGCATGGTGACGGTGATCGTCGGCAGCATCAGCGGTATCGATACAGTCACGAACGCTACGGTCTTCGCCAATGGCGTCGACCCTGAGTCTGACACGGCCTTCCGCGCGCGCTTCATTCTTTGGGTGCAGTCGCTGTCGAAGGGCACGAAAGCAGCCATCGGTTACGCGCTGGCATCCATGCAGCAGGGTGTCACCTACACGCTGACCGAGAATCAGGACTACAGCGGCAACACGCTGTATGGCTACTTCTATGCGGTGGTGGACGACGGCAGCGGAGCACCCTCAAGCACATTTCTGGCATCAGCAGCATCCGCTATCGAGACGGCGCGACCATTCACCAGTCGCTATGGGGTGTTCGGCCCTTCGCTGGTATCTGCGAGCGCCGGAATGGTCATCACTACCGACTCATCGGTGACGCATAGCGTCGTGGTGGCTCTGGTGACCACTGCGATCCAGTCGTATATCGCCAGCCTCAAGCTTGGGCAAATCCTGCCCTACACACAGCTGGCAGCCATTGCCTACGCAGTCAGTCCAGCCATCACCAACGTGTCAGCGGTCCTGCTCAACGGATCAACGGCAGACATTGCCGCAACCCAAAAGCAGGTCATTCGACCTGGCGCAATCACGGTGGCCTAAATGAGTGTCGGTGATCAAACGGACATGTTCGGCCGGCTGAAGAGCCTGCTGCCCGTCGGCTGGTTTAGCGACAGCAACCCTCTACTCGATGCGCTTCTGTGGGGGTACGCCCAGTCAATCTCCTGGGGGTACGCCCTCTATCTATATGCAAAGGCCCAGACTCGGATAAAGACCGCTTCGGATAGCTGGCTCGACCTGATCGCGCTGGACTTCTTCGGTAGTGGTCTGGTGCGCTATTCGGCTCAGGCTGATCAGAGCTACCTGAATCGCATTCTGATCAATATTTTCAGGGAGCGGACAACGCGCCATGGCATGGAACAGGTGTTGTTTGACCTGACCGGGCGCAGCCCCTTGGTTATCGAGCCTGCCCGCCCGCAAGACGTTGGCGGGCTGGGCCTTAATTTCTATCTGGGCAGCTCCGGGCCCGGACTGCTTGGGTCTGTGGTGTCGCCCTATCAGGCCTTTGTCACGGTTTATCGGCCGCTCGGCGCGGGCGCTGGAAATTGGCCCGGCATCCGCACGAATTGGTTCGGCCTATCCAGAACCGGCGGACTGGCTCCAGCCTCGCAGATTTCTCCACAAGTGACAGATGCCGACATCGTTGCCGCTATCGAGGCAGCCAAGCCTATAGCGACAACGGTCTGGTACCGCATCACCAGCTAACTCAAACCAAATCACACTTCAGCCCGCCTTGAGCGGGCTTTTTATTGGGGATTTCATGGACAGACAGATCGTTTACCCTGGCCAGATTCTGCCAGAGACAACCTTGCTGCAAATAGCGAAGGACTCCATGATCGGCCTGGCCAAGCTCTCGGCATCCATGCTCGGCACCAGCACGATTGCCAACGGCTTTGCGGTAACGCCTACCGGCCCGGCATCGCTTCAGGTCGTTGTGGCGCCAGGCGAAATATATGCCTCAGCCAACATCGACTCCACTGCCTATTCAAGCCTGGCCGCAGATACGACTCACTCAATCGTAAAGCAGGGTGTACTTCTTGATTCGGTCACCCTGACCTGCGCCGCCCCGGGCACGTCAGGCAAGTCCATCAACTACCTGATCGAAGCTGCATACCAGGACGTGGACGCAATCCCCGTTCTTTTGCCCTACTACAACAGCGCGAACCCTTCCGCCCCATTCAGCGGGCTTGGGAATAACGGGCTTACGCAGAATACGTCGCGTCAGGGCGCGGTTGTTGTTCAGGCCAAAGCTGGCGTTATGGCCACCACTGGCAGCCAAGTCACGCCCGCGCCGGATAGCGGCTATGTCGGCCTATACGTGGTCACCGTGGCTTACGGGCAAACCACGATCACATCGGCAAGCATTGCGCAGTACGCATCAGCTCCGCTGCTTCCTGCTGGGCTTGTTCCAGCTATCCAAGCCAACAACATGGGGTATGCGAAAGATTTCGGCACCGCAGGCGTTTACAAGTGCAGTTATTTTCCAGCAATCACCACACTGACTGACGGCATGGTGCTGGAGTTCGAGGTAAAGACCGCGAACCCTACGACCGCGACTTTCAGCCCCAATGGTATCGGACCTAACGCGATTATTGGCGGATCTCACTCTCCGTTGCAGGGCGGCGAATTCGTCGCAGGCGGTAAGGCCGAGGTGATGTGGCACTCGACGCTCAACTCCTGGGTCTTGCTTGGCTGTACTGGTGGCGCCCAGCAGGTTGGTCCGGCAACTCAATCCCAGCATGCAGTTCAGCTCCAACAGATGGCGGCAGTTGTCGGCGGTATTCGCAATGGCAAAATGTCGATTGCGGCTGCCAGCGCAACAGCGACATTTACTGCTGACGAGGTGGCGGTGAAGTCCGCTCTCGGCGGCGCTCCATGGCTGCTCAGCAACTTCAGCAAGACGATAAACCTTGCGGGCTCCGGTGTTGGCGGGATGGATACAGGCGTCGTTCCGGCTACTGGATATATTGCCGTATACGCTATCTACAACCCGACAACAGGGGTATCAGCATTACTTTCCGTTAACGCAACTTCGACGGCGGCGCCAGAGGTTTACGGTGGCGCAAATATGCCCGCTGGGTATACAGCGTCCGCCCTTGTCAGCGTGCAGCGAATTGCCAGCAGCTTATTCACGATAGGTTATCAGACGGACAGGACTGTATTTACCGTCCTTACAACTGTACTCAGCACGGCTACCCAGCAAGGTACGGCTACCGCACTGAATATCAGCACCTACGCGCCGCTAAATGCGAAATCGTGCCATGGCACGCTAACCATTACATCTAGCGCGTCCGGGTCAAACTTGGCGGCATCTATTGGAGGGTCTGGCGCTTCCATCGGAACCCTGACGCTGGCGATCTCTAACACCGGTGTGGGCGGCGGCATTGTTGCGCCCTTCCATGAGATACCAATCACAACCCCTCAGACAATTTACTACGTGGACTCAGCTAGCACCGGGACCATCAACTTTGCTGTCGCTCTTTCCGAATACACCTTTTAAGGAGTTAAAATGACTATTGCATATGTTCAATTTTCTGACGAAACAGAAACTAAGATCGTTTCGGTTTTCGGTGGCCCCCAAGACCCTAATGTATATCCGAATCAGGGAGAGGTTGAGGATACCGACCAGCGCTACTTGGATTACTTCAATCCGCCAGTAGATATTGTCGCGGTTAATACGGCCACACAAGCCGCCCTGTCCGCCGCCGCGTCCATAGCAATGACGCCTTTGTTTGTGTCGCTACAGCTTGGCGATGCGACCGATGCTGAAACTGTTAAGGCTAAGGCGTGGCAGCAGTATTACCGCGACCTTAACCTGGTGGATATCACCGTTGCTGACCCGGTGTGGCCGGTATTGCCTGAGTAACACCGCAAACAAATAAACCGCCTTCGGGCGGTTTTTGTGCCTGGAGAAAACATGCCAATCACCCAGCAGCAACTGCTGAATATCCTCCCGAACGCCGGCCAAGTTGCCGGCGTTTTTGTACCCGCGCTCAACACGGCCATGGACAAGTACCAAATCATCACGCCGAAGCGGATCGCGGCCTTTCTGGCGCAGGTCGGCCATGAGTCGGCGCAACTGACTCGGCTGGTCGAGAACCTGAACTACGGCGCACCTGGCCTGATGGCGACTTGGCCGAGCCGGTTCACTACAGCGCTGGCCGCCCAAGTCGCGCACCAGCCTGAGCAGATCGCGAACATCGCCTACGCCTCGCGCATGGGTAATGGTCCGGCAGCCACCGGCGACGGCTGGAAGTTCAAGGGGCGCGGCCTGATACAGGTAACTGGCTGGACGAATTATCAGGCGTGCGGCGCCGCTCTTGGCGTTGACCTGCTCAATCACCCGGAGCTGCTCGAGCAGCCAATCTATGCCGCGCTGTCTGCTGCTTGGTACTGGTCAATCAATGGGCTGAATGGACTGGCTGACGCCGGTGCATTCACGGCGATCACGCAGAAGATCAATGGCGGACAGAATGGCGCAGCTGACCGGCTCGCCATCTATAACAAGGCGCTGGAGGTGCTGGCATGACATCAATCTACACAAAGGCTGGCGGCTTCCTGCTGTCCATCCTGCTGATCTTCGGCGCACTGTTCGGCGCCTATCACCACGGAGAGACGGTCAAGGGTGGCGAGTGGCAGGCCAAGTGGGATGACCGCAATACCCGCGACGAAGCCGCTGCGCTGACCAACGAAACCGCCGAGCGCGACAAAGAACAGGCCCGCCAACACTCAATCAATAAGGCAATCGAAGATGGACAACAAAGGATCGACAGTGCGACCTATATTGCTGCTGACGCTAATGCTCGCGCTATCAGCCTGCACGATGCAGCCGACAAGCTTGCCAGTCGCCTCGCAGCCAGTGAAGCCAGCGGCAATTCCTGCGCTACCGCCGCAAGCAAGGCAGCTGCCCGCGCCGCAATGGTGCTTGCCGACGTGCTCAAGCGCTCTGATCAGAGATCGGGCGATCTGGCAGGATATGCTGACCAAAGCCATGCGCGTGGAGTGACGTGCGAGCAGGCGTTTGACGGGCTGGGTAAATAAAGAAGGGATTGCGTTCGGTCGGCAGGACGCCGGGGGAGGGAGGTTGCTGAAATGTTGCTGAGAGATGCACGATTCGACATGAATCCACATCAACTTTCAGCAACATTCAAACTCCAGATACAGAAAGACCCGCGCTGGGCGGGCCTTTCGGTGCTTCGTTTGGTGGAGCCGGGGGGATTTGAACCCCCGGTCTAGCCTTGAATTCATTGGCCTGTAGCGTTGCTGTCGCTGAAATGCTGCTGAAGGTGCTTTTTCAGCTACCCCTTTTCGAGATGTGCGAGAGGGAGTTGAACCGGCGTCCCGGTTGGGAGTTGAACCGATGTCCCGAACATTTCAGCGGCCTTACTTCCAGACATATCGTTCTCGCTTGGAATCCATCGGCCATATACGCGAGCAATCATTGTCCAGTCGGTATGTCCCATTTGCTTTGCAACCCACATTGGATGCTCGCCCGCCGACAGCATCATCGATGCATAGGTGTGTCGAGTCTGGTAAGGGTTGCGGTAGCGAACCTTTGCCCGCCTGAGCGTCGGTATCCAGAAGCTCTTTCTGATGGCCTGATCGCCGTCAAATGGCTTGCTGTACCTCGGGTCGTGGAAAATCGTCGCACCTACTATATAGGTGTGTGTCTTCTGAGCCGTCAGTGCATCGAGCGCCATTGGCAATAGCTTTACGCTTCGAATCCCTGCCGCCGTTTTCGGCACCTCTGCTTCCTTGGCCGCCTTGGTCAGTCCTCGCGATATTCGAACTTCCCCTCGCAACCAATCAACATCCCCCCACTCAAGCGCTACCAACTCACTTGTCCGCAGTCCGGTCCAGAATGCAAATTGCAGTAGGTTTCGATATTGGCCGGCAGCGCTCGCCAAAATCAGCCGCTGCTCTTCTGGTGAAAACGGATCGATGTCGTCCTCAGCCCTAGGCTTACCCTTCACTGAGTACGTCCACCCAGCCAGAGGGTTTGCTGCGATCAACTCTTCGTCCACAGCATCGCCCAAGGCTGACCGCAGACAGCTTTGGATATTCGACAGTCGCTTATTAGATGCATCGATCTTGGACATGGCCTCGCGAACCACTTTACGAGTGATCAGTGTCAGCGATAGATGGCCCATACTCGGCACCAGAACGCCCTTCACGATCTTGCTATAGCCGTCCAGCGTGCTTGCCTTGAGTATCTTCTGCTTTCGGCTCAACCATGTTTCGAGATAGGTCGATAGCGGGACCAGTCCGGTCTTATGACCGAGACGCTGACCCCTCGCTGACTTAGGGAAGGTAGCTGCATAATCGAACGTTCCGTTGTAGATGGCGGTTTCGATCTCAGCCTTATGCCGCTCGGCGCGCTTCAGATTAGCGGGGCTGGGCTCAAGTGGGATACGTTCGCGGCATTGCTCGCCTTCAAACATGAAACTGATTTCAATGCTACTTTTCGACGCCGCCCTGACGCCGCCGCGCTTTCCACCCATTCCGCATACCCTTCAACGTCTATCAATGGCTTTCTGTCAGGCGCATGTCGCCACACAAGGCCGTTTGGCCAAGTGCCGTCCTGAATTTTTGATCTGATCGCCGCCTCAGTGTAGCCACTTTCGACTGCGAACTGACTGATCGTCTTGTATTTGACCATACGCGTACTGCTCCATGCCGCGCTTGGCGGCAGAAGGTGGTGATGATTGGTTATCGAGAAATTCTCAGGATCGCAGTGGGATGCTTGACGCACGCCTCAAGGTATTTCGCCACGAACGGGACAAAGTGCTCGTACGTGCCCCAGCCATTTGGCGAATTGAATTGCTCGAAGTAGGTAGGGCGCTCAACCAGGTCATGCAACCCCTTGCGCAACCCTTCAGTGATATCCGCTGCGGTCGTGGCGCCGATCTCTTCTGGTCGCCACAAGTGCTTATAGATGCCTGCCTCTTCGGCCGTTGTGTTCAGGTTGTGGGTGATATTTGCGTCATAGACGCACTCGCCATCGGCGTAGAGGGATACATCAAGAGACATAGCTTTGCCTCGCCCGCCATTCACCGGCAGGCTGGTAGTTGAATTGGGGTTATGCGAATTCGGCAGGGATGCGAACGGTGTCGCCGAGTATCGCCGTGACAATTGCCCGGCAGGCCGCAATCACGCGAGTCTCTCCGGTCTGGCGTTCGAATGGATCGTTCTTCATATCGGCCAGCCAGTTGACGTGGGCGCCGCGCTCAATCCACACGCCGTACTTGGCGATCAGTTTCTCGCCGAGCCTGTCGTCGATCAGGCCAGAGCAGAAAGAAAGCTGGAGCTGACCGGTTTCTGGTTGATCAGCCCCTTCGATGGATTCGATTGCCCAGCCAAGTGCGGGCCCGGCCAGTTCGGCGGACTTAACTTTGATCATGTCCACGGCTCGTCCTTACCGCTATAGCGGCTGACTTTGAATTGGGGGATGGGTTACAGGTTTTGCGGGTGGAATACGGATGTACTCCTATACGGTTGGGGCTGCCGCTTTCAGTTCGGCTACCGCGTTTTGGCGCCAGTTGACTGGGTCTTTCAGGTAGAGACCGAGCATCCAGTAAATTGATACGGCTTGTTCGTCCTCGGCCTTCCTGGCGATCTCGTGGCCCATGCATCGCAGAGCCTGCGCGGTGTGGATACACTGGAAGCACATCTGCCCGAGGATCCAGCGGAGGTCTGCGGTAAGCTCCGGCACTAGGGGTTGCTCGGACAGCTTCGCCAGGGCCATGGTCACATTCGCAAAGCCCATGTCTCTGGCTTTTTGCCAAACCTCATCGTACAACTCGGCTTTGTACTTCTGATCCTCAAGCACCCGGTCAGCCTTCGCAGCCGCCAGGATCTTCAGGCAACGCTTGCAGGTGACCTGGTCCTTATAGGGCGTCATCTCAGGATCGCCAATGTCTGTCCCGCAAAACAGCGTGTCAGGATGGTCTTGGTCAGCCTCGGTGCCGCCGTCCCAATCATCGTAATGAATGGCGCGCTTGCTCATATAGCCTCCCTCGTTACCAGATCATGGGCATTCACAACCGGCATGCCGAGTTCACGGGCGATATGCACTTCGAGACGAGCGCCCTTTGAGTTTTCCCATCCAGGCAAGACTGCCACAATTCCGCACAGGCCCAGGCGCGTCAGGTCGTAGGCCATGTAGTCGCACCATTCGACGTCATCGACGACACCGTGCTGTGCCGGGTTTTCGACGACGTAGCCGATAGCCCGCAGATCTACGGCCATCTTGTTGAAGGCTGGGAAGTTGAAGTCTTCGAAGCCTGTCATCGGACCGGCCAGGTACAGGCGGTTTGCGCGGGTAATCCAGCGCGTTACGTCAGGCTCCGCAATGGCCTTGATCCGATCAATTGCACGGTCAATTGGCGCCTGAATGAGCGGTGGCGGTGGCTCGTTTACTGGCGGAACAAGTCCGGTGACAGTCGAGATCATGCCTATCAGCGACTCGGTTACGACGGTGCGGATGTTTTCTGCGGGCATGGGGCGTCCTATACCGGGTCATGCCCGGGCGGTGGAGTGGGAAATAGTTAGGTTAACTGTAAGGGCTGGGCGTTATTTGGCGAAGAATGCGCTGGCCGATCCAGCGAACGACGGGTACGGCTTTGGAGTTGCCGATCGCCTTGTAGCGAGGTCCGTCCGGGCATTCGCCTGGCTCTTTGCCGCGCCAAGGTATTCGCGTGTAGTCGTCGGGAAAGCCCTGGAGGCGCTCGCATTCGCGTGGTGTAAGTCGTCGAACCTGCGACGGAATCAGTAGCGCTGGCGGAGGGCTGCATGCATCCAGCGATGCCGTGTATTCCTCATAGAGCTTCCCTGCGCCACACGCTGATGTGTGATGCAGTTTTGTAGAGTAGGCGGTCACAATCGGCTGTCCGCGCCCTGTTCCGTCCTCGCTTCCATCGAAGCCTTCAGCTTTCAGCGTATGCGTAATGTCGCCGGTTATGCATACGGCGACCTGTCCACCTGCATTTGCATGACTGCCAGCGTGATTCATTGCCCGAAGCGTCGGCGATATCGCCCCGGCGTCTGCGCCATGGTCCTTGCACGAGAAGGCCAGGACTGCATTTTCCTGACCGGAGTTTCGGCCCAGCGCAAAGGCGAGCGACTCACTGACTCCTGGGTCTTGCGTGCCATGCACGACGAGCAGTCCAGCCTCGGCGTCCTGATTAGTTGAGCTGCCCGCCGCCTTGCCGTTGGCGTTAAGCGTTCCAACAATCAAATGCCCGGCCTGAGCCTGATTGTCATCAGCACCACAAGTCCCGACACCGCAGGCAGTCAGCGCCGATACCGGCTGCACAAAGAACGTCTCGCTATCGAAGTCGAGCCGCGCATCCTTGGCGGTCAGTGTTCCGGAGCGCTCGATTGAACTGCCGTTACCTGAGCCAAACGCCGGTATTCCGCCAAACATGCTGACTGCGGGGCCTTCTTCGCCCTCGCAATTCATGCAGCCGTAAGCGCCAAGCTCTTCGCCAAAGACGTTTCCGCATCCGCACTGGAACGCAGGGCCGAAAGGAGCTGTTCCGGTAACGTCCGCCCCCTCGCCTCGGCGCGGCGTAGAATCCCGGCGCACGCCTTCTCGCTCAAAAAGTACCTCGACGGGATCGAACCCTCTTCGAGCACTTGCGACAACGAACACACGGCGGCGTCGTTGGGCCAGGCCGAAATATTGGGCGTCCAAGATCCGCCATGCGATTGTTCTTTTGGGTCCATACACACAACCAGCGTCTGCCCATCTTTTCCCTGAAGGCTGCAGTTCGCAGTCTTCCCCAGCAAGCGCACCAAGAAAGCATCCGAAGGCGTTGCCTTTATCGGAAAGGACGCCGGGGACGTTTTCCCAAACGACGATGGTTTCGTCATCACCGCGGGCGATTCGAACATGGTCAACTGCATCTGCAAGCTCCACATATTTGATGGTTAAGGCGCCACGGGGATCAAGCATCCCTTGGCGCATACCGGCAACACTGAATGCCTGGCATGGCGTCCCGCCGACCAGTACATCTGGCGCTGGTATTTTTCCAGCCAGCACCAGGGCAGCAAGCTTCGTCATGTCGCCAAGGTTCGGCGTGTTCGGGTAGTGATGCGCAAGAACCGCCGAAGGGAATGGTTCAATCTCTGCGTACCAGGCGGCGCGAAACCCGATTGGGTGCCATGCCGCCGTTGCAGCTTCTATGCCGCTGCAAATGCTTCCGTAGGTGGTCATGGCAGATCTCAGTCAGGCGCCGCCCTCCAATGACTGGATGCGACAAAAATAAAGGGGGGGGGGTTAAGCGGGTATAGCGACAGGCAGTGCGAGTGCTTGCTGTACCGCTTCGACGACGCGGCGCAGGTACGTGAATTCGTGGTTTTCTTCTACAGCCTTGCCATCGAGCGGGTAATGCCACTCCTCGCCGAACAGTTCGGTCAGTAGCTTGCTGTGATGCCAGCACTCGTTTTGGCTCTCGATGCTGCGCAGAACATCGATGTCATTCCAGAGCTCGTAGGCTTCGTCTTTGCTCAGTTCGCCCAGCTCCCAGTCGTGGCGTCCGGTCTGCTGCCGGCGGCGCTGGACGATGCACTTTTTAGCGAAGGTATGGAGCGCGTCACCGCTGAATCGCGTGCTGCTGATCCCTCGATCCAGGCAGTTCAAGACGTAGTCCCAGCCGCATTTGACGACGAACTCTGAAACAGTGCGCGGCCCCATGCCGACCCAGTAAGCGCTCCAGCTCTTATCCCAGCAGTTGATCGTAATCTTGCCCTGAGCGGTCTGATAGCCTGGATTGTCTTCGGTGGGGCAGTCGCGGCGCCCGAAGTCTTCTAGGAAAACCGTGATAGCGTCCAATCTCGGCACGTCAGTTATCACGACCTTGGTCACGGTCGATGTTTCGACTTTCATGGGGGTGTCCTTATTCGCTACAGATGCGCAGTGATTCGCGCTGATAGGCGAGTGTCAATTTTGCCGACACGTTTTCGGATATCGCGTATTCGTGTCGCGGAGGAGTAAGCAGCGGCTCGGACTTTTGAGGGCCTAACGCATGTAGATGGTGAATCATCAGCGTAATAGCCTCGCCTTGCTCCTCGATGCCTGCCCACTACATCAGCTCAGCCAGTGCCTGCCGTGTTCCGGCCATGCAATGCAGCCTGATTTCCTCCTCGCCACGCGCCTTTCGCCTCGCTGCCGTATTGGCTGAGCGAGCCTTTCCTTCTACTGCCATTTCAAGCCACCATCCGGGCTGATTCCGTCTTTCCCACATAGCTGTCAACTGCGCCCCAGATGATGCTGTGCGGTGCACTCGACTTGGCCGATAAGATGACGATTTGCTTGATTCCGGGATTCCATGTTCTGGCTGCAATTCGCTGCATGGCTGCCCGAAGCGTTCCGGCTGACTTATGGATTTGCGCAGCCAGGGCCAGAGCCAAGAATGCATCCAGATCAACCAGCGGCTTACACCCGGCTCGCCACCACAAATGCGCCTTACCGATGGGCGCACGCTCACGAACTGCCTTTCCTTCCAGCTCAAGCCCAGCAAGGTCGGCGCGAACAGCTTTTTCGCTCATCCCTGTCGCATCGGCCAGCAGCTTTGCTGTCATTCCTTCTGGATGGGTCAGGTGTCGCCATATTGGAGTCATGGGGTATCTCCTTGCTCAGATCTGCATGCGCGACTCGGCGCCGCGCTGCTGTGAGTTTGTATTTCGGCCTCACTTCTTGAATCCGTTCACGGCCTTCGGATAATCAATTTCGTAGTCGGCCAGCAGGCGCAGGAACTGGGTATTGCTGATAACCATCTGCTTTGCTGCCTGGGCCCGCGTTAGGCCGATTTCCTTAAATGCCAGAATGCGTTCGATCCGCACTGCATCCTGAGAACGATCCGTGCGTTCTTTCTGCGCCGAGATCATCTGTTCCCGGCCGGACTTGAAGGTAAATCCGTGCTTTTCGCCGAGGGAGAACAACCGCTTGCGAGTGATGCCGAGGGCCTGAGTGATATCCCTCTGCGTCATGGTCTTCGCCATCTCGCGAACCTTGTCGACAAACGCCTCTTTCTCCTTGGCTGCCTTTCGCAATGCCAAGAATCGGTCGTTCTCTGCTGGATGCTCCGTGTTGATCACCGGAATCACCGACGCCAACTCCTTTGGCTTGATGACTACCTGCGGAGCGATAAATATTTCGCCTCCGCTCTCCAGGAAGCGCAGGGTCTGTGCATTGATTTCTTCTGATCTTGGTCGCAGGGCGGCAACCATTCCTAGATGATTACTGATCATGCTGCCGCCTTTGCCAGGATCACCCCGGCCATGCTGAATGTTGAGCCTTGCGCCGCAACCAGAGCGTCTAGGTTTTCCCAGTTAACTGTCAGGACCGATGTCGGAGCATCGCCAGCGGCAACGGCTCTAATCAGGGCCTCAAGGTCTGTTACTTCAGCTTGATAGCTGACCGGCTTAGCTGCGGGCTTTGTAGTCTGCACGGCTTGAACTGGCGCAGACTTGACCGCCACAGGCTCAACCCGGGCAGGCTCGACCACCGCAACCGGCTCTGGCTTGATTGCCGCCAGGCGCTCGGCCTCCTGCTCGTCAGCAATGCGCTTCAGCTCCTGATTTCGGATCAATACCCGCTGAGCCTCGGCTTTCACCTCTTCCGCTTTCTGGTGCTCGGTGATCCGAACCTTGATCAGCGAGACCAGATCATCATTTGCCTTCAAGACCAGTTGCTGGACGTCATTGAATAGGAAGACGTAATCGGCAGCCAGTTCGGCCAGGCTCGACAAGTTGAGGCGAATACAGTCTGCCGATTGGCTTGCATCGATCTTCGCCCTGGCCAGCTCGGTATCAACCGCATCCTGCAAGCTCGCAATCGTGCGCTTATTCTTCATGGCGCCATTGAAGTCGGACACAGCCGCAGGAAGAACAATTCGACCTAAAGTCTTGTTGATTGCCGCGACGTGATCGGCCAGCGCCTGTTCGGCCTTATTCTTGATATTGACCTTTACCTGCAGCTCTTGTGCCTTTACCAGCTTGTCGACCTTTAGGCGAGTTTCGCGGGCATGAGCACTGACGCGATCAAAGGAGCGAAACAGGTCTTCGATAGATTCTGTTTGTGACAGCGCCTGCTTTTTAGCGGTTGTTATGGCCTCTTCGACATCGGCGCACCACTTCACAGCCTTCTTTGCATCAGCAAAGTCTTGGTCAGTTTCCAGTGTGGTTTTCACCGCGTCGATGACCGCCAATGCCGATTGTTCGAACAGCTTCAAGTTGCTGGCGGTAACCATGCCGGTCAACTCAATGCGCAGCACTGGAAGCTCGTCAGGCGCCTTGCCGACAACGATGGACGGGGGCTCTTCCGCCTCGAAGTTAGCCAGATCGGTTTCGAACTGAGCCCAGCCCGCTAACAACTGTTCTGCGCGCCCGGCGACAGGCCGGTATTCCATCGACACGAAGTTCTCGCTAGTGCCGTCGGAGCAAACAAAGATCACTCGCTCGGCGCCGCTCACCAGCAACTGCTGCTCAAGCTGCCAGTAGTAGTGGGGTGCCAAGTCTTCGGCGCGCACCTGGGCGACAAGAGATTCGTTCCAGAGCTTATGCTCGAACAGTGTCTCGCCCGCCATTGTGGCGCCGTCCATTGATGCCAGTAGATTTCCCTTGCTGCCAACAACCGGATAAAGCTCTTCGCCGATCATAGCCTCAACCAGAGGGCGCGCCGCCGCTTCCGAAGAGTGACCCTTGTCGAAGATGTATTGCTGTGATGGCGTCACATCCTGGCTGATTCCGGTCTTCTTCAGTGCCAGCAATTCGGTACGTGTTTGGTACTTCGAGACACCCTTCATTGCCGGTGCTTCGGATGCGGTGAAGAATTTTGAGCGAAGAGCAAGCCATTCAGGGCTGCCCTGGGTTTCGGTATGAATCTTCATGGTTGCACTTCCTCAAAATCGGCGTCCGGGATATCAATCGGCGCAAGGGATAGGATTTGTTCGCGCTGCTCATTGGTGAGTGCGCCTTTCTCTTTGGCGCCGCTATCAACGGTAGCCAAAACGTCATCGGCGGTTTTCTTGCCGGACAGGATCACGGCCTTCCACTTTGGAAAGTTCGCTGCAAAGCTCTCGGCTGGATACTCACCCGGCGCTTCTGGCTGTGACTTTGCCTGCGACACATCACGAATCAGTGGAGTGCTGTCTTCCAGCTCATCAGGGCTGTAGACGCCTAGAATTACGTCCGGGCAGTACAGGCGAGACCAGCGTTTAGTGGCCAGATAGGCGAGTTGCTGGCGCGGATCATCTGCCCACAAAGTGCTGTTGCGTGTTCGTGCCTGGGCAAGAAGTAACTCCAGGGTGCGAGGCTCATCTTCGCCACGGAAGGTAGCCCAGACACGAACGCCGAGACCGTCCTCGTCGGCCAGTTTCCAGCCAGGCTGGCGATACTCGCCCTTGTCGCCAGTCTTGATAACGAACTTGCCAATGACCTTGCTCCAGTCGCCGTACCACTCGTAGTGGAGGCGATCTAGCACGGGGGCGCAGGTGGTGATGACTGCATTCACCAGTTGGGCTTCATATCCGAGAACGCCGTTGACCAGATGCGTCTTCTGCGCAACAGCGAAGGGGTTCATCTTCCACTGCATGGACTGCATTACCACGGCAAGGCAGTCAGCCGAGTTACCGTAGAAATGCTTTGGCAGGGTGGCGCGACCCAGGGCCATGACTTCAGCCAGGCGCATCATCTTGTCCAGGCTGTCACCGTCGAGCACCAGGCTACTTGTACTGGTCGCCGCATGAGGAAGGACGTGCAGATTTGATTCATGCACTACTGACGCAACGCTTTGTGCGGACATAGAAAATCCTCGCCGCGCCACGCGCAGCCTTGAAATATTCAGTTATTGGGTGATCAGATCAGCGGAGGCGTTGCTGGTCAGTCATAGCGCAGGCTGCTTGCGATAGCCTGCGTCGTAGATAACTTTCGCCAAGCTGATCCAGCAGTCTTTGCTTCGGTCGCGATGTCCGGTGGCAACATATGCAAGCTCGATCGCTGCCTCTTCCCGTTCATCTGCCTCGATCTGCTCTGCGGTTCGGATGGGGCGGAAATGACCTTCGATTAGCGAGTGATACTCAAAAGCAAAATCATTGCTGTAGGCGTACACAGCCGCACGACATCCGCCACCTATATCGTGATGAGCAACGATCTCGACTTTTTTTCCCGCATGACTTTTATAGCGTTCAATATCGACGGCGTGCTTATCGATACTGCTTTTAAGGCTGATCTCGCAAACCGTCCCGACTGGAGGCAAGCCTTCGCCATCCCACGTTACCGGCCGCGTAACCATATCGCTGCGTATCTGATTATTGATACGACCGTAGAGCGTCCACTTATCGCCAACAGCAAAATAATCCCAATCCCCCACGGTTAGGCTCGGCCTCATAAATCCAAGTTCAGCACTATCCCAATGCGTCGCGCCTTCCGGCGCCTCACTCCAGTCAACGCTCATGCTGCCCTCCGAACTTCAATTCGAATCTGCTTTTTCAGGTCAGACACAAACACAGCGCCGAGCGATTGAAGGAACTCGATAACCTCTTTGTGAGTTTTGCCGGTCATGCTCATCCGTACCTCCGCATCTTTTCCAATAGGGCCATCGTGTTGCGGGACTGGATAAACATCAGGCACTGGCCGTAGCGCTTATGCTCCAGGCAGTCGATGGCTTCGAGGGCGTAGGCCATCTCTACCGCCATGGACGTTTCCGAGTGCAGGCTTATGTCATCGCCGCCCGCAATCAACTTGTCGATCCGTGAGTCGATCATGCTCACTGCTGTGTCGTGCCGGCTCATGGCCTAACTCCTATTGGCGGGCAGATCGTTTCCATCTGCGCTATCGCTGATTTGATTCGGGCAGATCGGCCTACCAGCGCCTGGTCTGCGTTTCGCTTACACACAGCAGCCCACTCGGCATCGCCGCTCTCGTCTAGATCGTTGCTGCCAGATCGAGGCGAGTACCGCCACCATTCAACCCAGCCTGTATGCGCTGCATGGTTCATGACTGCCTCCTGAGGCGGTTATTCGGCGGGAGGGGCTGGCAGTGGTTGCCAGTGGGTGACGTTTGCGAGAGGGCGACCGTATGCAAGGTCGCCACCTTTGTAGTAACCGGACTTGTTCCAATCTCCGTGGCGCGTTTTATGCCGGTAATAGAACTCGGCCTTTTCTTCTGCAGGCCAAACCCAAACCGCTTGACCTTCAGGCGGCCTGTGTCTGGCTGCGATCCACTCGCTCATAACTCTCTCCATTCCTCAGTTACCAAATCCATTCGTCCAGCCCTCAGCCGCTCGCTGTCTGCCGTTGGGCGCAAGGGAAGGGTTGGACGGATAGATTCGAAATAGGTGCAAGCGCCGGAGCCGCCCGGTATGCATCTGGACTGACCACTGTTTAGTTGAGTAGTGGTCCCGGATAGGCTTGCGGTGGGGCGGGGGTGATGTAGATGCCCGGTGCTAGTCTCCGGGTTTGTTCAAGTGTCCGCCGAGTGCGCGGCCATCCGATTCCAACTCTTCGCGGTGCGGGATGGGGATGCGTCACACCTGCCTGACTTTTCAGGAGCCAATCAGCCTTGGCATTTCACCTACATCGGGGAATAATCTGGTGACTACTGCTGGCTTCTGTTTGCGGCTACCGGCGCCACACCGGCTATTTGTGCACTCAGCCACAGCGTTTTCATCCAGATCACTCCCCGATGCAGCCTGTCGAAACAGGTGATCGGTACTCTTGCCCATAGGGAGGTTATGCGGTGGCTTTGCGGATGGTCGCCTCAAAGCGCGTAGCCAGCTCAGCATTGACCTCGGCCTTAGCGGTACTTTCTTCGGTGCTCTTAGCGCGATGTGATTGCTCGTATCGGCGCAGGGTTGCGGCTGCGAGGATCAGGTCGGCAACCAAATCAGGCGCGGCGGCGATCAGCCTGGCATCCGCCTCTTCGTACACGAAATCGACTACCTGCTCCTCGTCTGCATTGAAGTCGATGGCCCAGCCACGCGTTCCTGAACAGCCTGCGCCTGTCCTGCGAGCTACCCAAGGCCCCGGCGTAAATTTCAACTCACCTACTGCAGATGCTCTTGGCTTTGGCCGTTGAGGGTTCACGTCGTACTCAGCGCCGCGTCCGAAAAACGCACGCTTGAGTTGGTCTTCTTCACTCATATCCCTTACCCCTCTATTCGTGAATGGCTGCCGGGTGAGCGGCGTTATGCAGCTTCTTCCTCAGACTCTTTCTCGGCGCCGCCCGGAACCGCTGGCGATGCAGCGATGATCGTTTGCAGGATCGGCTTCCAGACTGACCACCAAGCAGTGGCTTTCGAGTCCATGCGGCTGATTTCCGCTGCGCCAAATGCCCACCATTCAGTGATCAGGTGAAGCTGACAGCCGATCTGCATGTGGTCAGCTGTGTATGTCACCGGCCAGATATCAGCCTGAACAGCCTTTACCTGATGACAGTTGCCGCTTACGCCACTCCAGCTACGCACGCCGCTCAGGTTGGCGCCGCTCAGGTTGGCGTAGCTCAGGTTGGCGCCGATCAGGTTGGCGCCGATCAGGTTGGCGCCGATCAGGTTGGCGTCGATCAGGTTGGCGTCGCTCAGGTTGGCGCCGCTCAGGTTGGCGTAGCTCAGGTTGGCGCCGATCAGGTTGGCGCCGATCAGGTTGGCGCCGCGCAGGTTGGCGCCGCTCAAATCCGCATGCTCTCCGCCTTCTTCGCCAAGGCGCCAGGCTTTATGCTTGCCGAGGATTTCAGCGAGTTGTTCGGTAGTGAAGGTTTTCATTGTTTGCTCCGTGCCCGGTTAATTTCCCGCTGCACCCGTCACCAGGTGCAGAGGTGAAATGTTCGGTGTTGGGTTTGCCTGTTTTTACAGGGCCAGGCTCCCTGTTTCCTCGCTTTCCACAGTCGAGGGAAACCCATATGCTTCGGCCTCCACAGTCGAAAAAAGGAATGTAGTAATGGCGAATTACATGGTTCGAGTTGAGCTTTTTAAGGCTGGAGGCGAGGACTACAGCGAGCTCCATCAAAAGATGGAAGCGCTTGGATTAAAGAGAACAGTCTTGTTCGATGACGGTAAGCCCCATGCAATGCCAACAGGCACTTACTTTGGGAGTAGTAATCTGGATCTGGAGCCACTGAGAAACAGAATCACAGCAATTTCAAATCCGCTTAGCCCATTAAAGGATGCAGCTATTTTTGTGTGTCTCGCTCAAAGCAATCATGAGCAATGGTCTGCGTTTCTATACCCGGTCTAGCTTATAGCTCCGCCTGACCCGCCTGACCCGCCTGATGCCTTCCTACCTTTAGGCATCTCGCTTACCCAATAGGCCAAATAATTTGACGCGATTGCAAAAGCCTCGTCAAAAGTGACTTTCTCATCCGTCGAAATCTCCTGAACGATCTGACGAAACCGTTCAATCTGTTCTTCGTTCATATTCCTATCCTGCTTTCCGCGTGGTCCTGAGTAGGGCCACCTGGAGAGCATCCGACCCACTTTCAATGGGCCGGTAATCTCTAAATCTCCCTTCATCCGCTGGGATTCGCGGGGCGCATTGCTTGCCGGGTCGTTCACGCGGTTCTGGCTTGTCGCCATCGATCAGCCGTAAAGGGTTTTCCCTTTCGTGGGCGGGCTATCTGACCCGTCTGATCGCCGGTCGCCGGTAGAGGCAATGCGGTCTGTTGGTGTTTCTGTATTACGCAGCAGGGTTAAAGAGCGAGAGCCGATTGAGGCCCTATCGCTGCTTCGGTGGTTTGTCGCTGCGATGGGGTTATTTAAGCAAACTGAATTTATCGAGTCAAGCATGCTGAATAAATAAATTCAGAATGCTTAATTTATTTCACGCGCCCATAAAAAAACCCGCTCAGTCGGCGGGTTCTTCCTTCTACGCTTATCGCGCCCTTGATATGCGCATGGCATAAGGGCAGTCTTCTGGATCAATCAAAAGGAGTATCACATGGGAAGTGCAAGGCTGCGGGCTTTACTGGTTATGGCTGGTGCCGGATTCCTGGCTGGATGCACTACTGCGCAGAAGATCGATAGGCCTGATGGAACTGTCGAGTATCAGATCGCCTGTGGTGCGGCAACCGGCTGGGGTGTTTGCTACAGCCGAGCGCAGGAAGAGTGCCCTGGCGGGTATAAGACTATCGAAGAGGATCAGGGCTTCAATCGCAAAGAATTGAAGATCAGCTGCGGAAAGTAGGCGAAAAAGCCCGCTCAGTCGACGGGCTCACGGATCAGGTCAGGCGGGAAGGGGCGAATCGCGGGCAATAAAAAGCCCAGCGGCTGGCCGGGCTTCAACATCTTCTTGGTTAGGCTGCCATCGCCTCAATGAGATGATTGGTACCGGTATAGATCAAGACCTCGGCGGCATCGGTTAGCGCTGTAGCTGCCTTCCTATTGTCCTCCTCGTCACCTGGCTCAAGTATCACCTTGCGGACAGTTCCAGAGTGCGCATTCTTGATGTCGAGCATTTTCCCTACCGCCCGATAAACTAAGCTCCAGTCTACCTTTCCGTTTTTGGTAGGAATCGTTTGAATTATCGTCGACTCCTCGCCTTCTTCAACCAGGGCAAATGGGAGGGTAAGCTGATGCCCGCTGGCGCCAACGATATGGAAGTCCGTCTTCAGGACGGCCGGGTAGGCGCTGCGTAGAGCGGTCTCTATAACCCGGTCAAAACGGGATACCGGAGATGGCCGAAGCTTATTGCATGCAAAACTTACATGCTCAGCCGCCTCAATGAAGCGGGCGAGATAGAACGCCAGCTGATCTTCAGTGCATGTTTTGAATATCTCCCCGCTGTCAGATAGCTCAAGCCCGCTCATCTCTACGAGCTCGGCCATCTTACGGCCCTTGGCGGCGGTAGGCCTGACTCCGTGCGTAATTGCCGTGAAGAGGGTATCCGCATTGTCACTGATACGCATGTTTCCGCCACCAAGATCCTGGACATATGCGCCAATCAGATTTCCGTCAAAGGCTAGGGTAAGCGGGGACTCCAGATAATAGACATCATCCGAGACAGGCTTGCACTTAAAGCCGAGCTTGCTGCTGATCAATGTGCAATTCATCGGTATAGGTCCATTTGTCCTGCCTCGGGAAGCTCTATTCTTGGGGCTCCGCTGATATTCGCTTTCGCCAAGAATAGCCCCCATAGCGCTTGAACAGTAGTGCTGTTCAGCGGTTCGGCATATCCATAGCTACTTTCTGGTATCGGTATATGCAGGTGAGGGAAGTCGATTGCCATTTGATAGAAAGGGAGTCCGGCACCTACCTTGTTTAGGTGCGAGCCCTGGCCGTTATCATCGACAGATACCACTCGAGCCTTGTTTACCACGAAGGTTATTGAGAGGGTATCCATGACGTGCGGTACCAAGCTCTTCTTGAAATAGAGCTCTACAAACCAATCCTCGGCGAACTTGGACTGATCATCGTCCAAGGCTAAGGGGCTCCTGAAGCTATAAGGGGCCGGGAAGCGTTTCGTGGATGAGGACTTCCAGTCGAATGTCAGGCCTTTTGGCCATATCTTTAATGCGTTGACAGCCAGCATCGCGTCGTCATAAGGGATCGTCTTCTGTTGCGCCATCAGGGCCAAGCTCCATACGACTGTACTATTCCTAAAGTCCCCGCCATACCCGGCTCAGCTACCTAACACCGCCGCCGCGCCAGATGACCCAAATTAAGGCTTCCAGTGCTGTCCGCGCTTGAGCTTTGCCACAAACTCAGAAAGAGAATGGTTTCGATCTGCGTAGCCGCCGTAGTCGCCAGGGGTAAAGAGCCATTTTTCGCCGTCCCACGAAACATCGCGATTCGCTGGCTTGTCCGGGTTGCACACCACCATGCAGTCACAGATAGTCGTATCTGAGTGGACCATTGCCACAACGCCGGGGGTACGATCAACATAGATCCATTCGCCAACCTTTATTTCAGGACGCACAGCCATGACCGATCTAACTCCTAAGGAGCGGGTTTTCAAGTCGCTCGAATACATCGAAAAAATCCTTGATTCCGGTGAAAGACTAGAAGGAAGGCGCTACGAGATAACCAGAAACATCAAAAACGCACTGTCATGGGAGTCTGAGTTGCTCGACAAGCCCAATGAGCAGCGCAAGGCGTCATAGGTCGCCGCCGCGCCAGATGACTACATCAGGGATGATCTAGGCCACTTAGCATCCACAACCTTGCCGACAACCTGCCACGTATCATCTACCTCTACAGTCGAGAAGACCGGGTTGAGCGGCTTCAGGTAGGCCCTACCAGAATCCCAGATAAATTGCTTGAACGTCGATTCGTTGGTGTCGATCATCCTGGCTACGACGTACTGGCCGCTCTCCACGTCGAAGCCTGGCGCAACCAGAATCACCATTCCTTCCGAAAATGAAACGCCGCCCTGAGAAGTCATAGACGGGCCTTTCACCTTTAGCCAAAAACCGTTTGGCCCCGCCCATGCATCGGACGGGTGTTTTTCGCATGCTGCAATGTTGGACAAGTCCAGCGCCTCCGTGGCAACTCCAGCCTGGACCCAGCTGATTTCTGGGTATTCATAGAATCTTATGGGGCCGACGGCCGGTTCAACGTTGGCATCGAAGCCAGAGGTCTCAGCGGTCATTCCCCCGGCGCCGTTTGCCAGCCACTCAGCGTTTACGCCCGTAGCGCTTGCGAGCGCGAAAAGATTTTCCGGCCTTAAACCCTTGCTGTCGCCGTTCACCCACTGAGTGACGGCGGACGGGGAGACGCCGCACTCGCGCGCGATCTCCTTCTTCAGCTTCTGGCTGTGCTTGATCGCTATGGCGATACGTTCATGTCTGGTCATGCGGTGAATATTAAGCGAACTTAATTTAAGTATGGCCTTTGTGCTGAGCGCATCTTGCTGTGAATAATTCAGCATGCTTAAATAGACCTATCGCTAAAGGAGCGAATTTATGAAAACCAAAGATGTAGCCGCGCATTTCGGCTCAAAGAAGAATTTAGCGACCGCTCTGGGCATTAGTCCTGGCGCAGTGACGATGTGGGGCGAATACGTTCCTGACTCACGGCAGTACCAGATTCAGGTTCTGACTAAAGGCGCGTTTAAGGCTGACGCCAAGAAATTAGTCGCCTAACCAATTTCACCAAAGCAAGGAGCAACACAGATGGCCGAAGAACCACGTCCAAACCGCAAAAATACCCATCAATCGAAGGTGCTGCTAGATGACGAATACGAGGCCGCATACGCATCGCTCGCAGTCATTCACCGGACTAAAAAAGCAGTACTGATGCGAGAGGCTTTGCAGTCCTACATCAACGACTTGCGAGCTGAGCTTAAACGAAGCAGTGACGCGGCTTAAAGCCTTTCAGTAGGGACCAGTAGGGACCCGCTAAGGGTCGGAGAGCGTATGCCAATTGATGAAGTCGGCACGGGCATCGGGGAGCTAGCAGAGGGAGAAGATTTGGCGTTTCTGGAGGCGGTAGCGGCAGAGCGGGGAATTCCCGTTGACCGGCTGGTAAAGCACGGCATTCAGAAGATCTTTGCTCAAAGAACCAGACCTCGACCCATGCCAGGAAGCGTCCAAGCATTTGGAAGCGGTCCTAGAAAATGAAGCACCAAAACGCAGGCGAAAAAAAACCACCTGGCCCGGTGGTTTCTTCAACTGCACAAAACGTAAAACTCTGTGAGACGAATCATGCGCACTGAACACGCCAATGTCAATCCCGCCCCGCTCATTCCCGCGACACGTTTTGTGATTAGCGAAAACGTGTCGCGAGCTAATTCGTTGGGAGTCAGCACATGACAACCGACAACATTACTTCAATCAATCCTCGGGGGTTCACCCGAATGGACAACAGCCTGATGGATGCCTTGATGGTTATCGATCTGCCAGGCCGCGAGCTTAAGGTTGCCTTGTTCATCGCCAAGGCCACCATAAACTTCCGTGCTGGCCCTGTTCGTATCAAGGCGACCGAAGTATCCAAATCTACCAACCTGCACCCTGACGTCGTCTCAAAGGCAATCAGCCATCTACTCAAGCGTCGCGTGATCTTTCGTGACGGCGGCGCGCGTGGTGATATTGGTCTTTGCGACCCAAAGGAGTGGGCCTATGTTGAATGTCCGAATCGGATCATATGGTCTGACTCGGATCATATGGACCGAGTCGTCAGCATATCGAAACAGACCAAAACAGATGACTCCCTTCTCTATTCAAAAGAAATACCCCTTACAACTCTTTCTACGAAAGAGGTTGTTACTCCCCTTGTGAAAACCAAGGCGTCTCCGGTCAAGGCAGAGCGAAAGGAACCGTTTGGCAAAATCCAGATGCTGGCCGATAACCCGCACTCGATTCCTGACCAACTGCTTGTCGATTGGCTCGGCCTACGCAAAACCAAGCGCGCCGCTGTCAGCCTGACCGTATGGGACGCCCTGAACGCTGAATTGGCGAAGTGCGCAGGGCTTGGGATTGATGCGAAGGTCGCCATGACCGAAGCTCTATCCGCTGGGCGGCATGGATTCAAGGCCGACTGGATCGCCAACCGCCTCGCTCAGGCTGCTCGCACTTCCTCTGCGCCATCGAGCGGCCCCAATTTCGACGATACGTCGTGGCGCCGCAACACGGACGATGACCTATGAGGACCGTCCGCTCGCTCACCAGGGGCGCCGCAACCGCCGTCATGAGCGGTTCTGTGGGGTTACCTATCACGCAGGGTCCGCTTGGTACCGTTGATGACCAGACCGGCGCCGTCGTTGAAAAGATTTTCAGGCAGTTGCAGGCAATCTTTCCAGCGTGGAAACAGGCTTGGCCGGACGATAAGGCACTGATGACTGCTCGCCGAAGCTGGACCAAGGGTTTCATGGCCGCAGGAGTCAACAGCCTCGACCAAGTTAAATTCGGTATCGAGCAATGTCGCCTAAGCGGCTCACCGTTCGCTCCAAGCATCGGTCAGTTCATAGGCTGGTGTACGCCCGGATATGAGGCTTACGGCATGCCAGCGGCTCCTGAGGCATGGATGGAGGCCCTAATGGGCACCGCCAGCCACGAAGCGGTGCGAATCGCTGCGAATGCGACCGGAAAGTTCGATCTGGCGAAGGCCAAGCAGGATGACAAGGCGATGCGCGCTCGTTTTGAACGCAACTACGAAATCGTCCTGCGCCGCGCTCAATCCGGCCAACCACTCGACGGCAAGATCCTGACCGGCATTGGCCACGACAGCCAGAAGACCGAACTGGAACTGGCTAACGAACTGGCCGACCGCCAGACCCAAGAACGAATCGCCAAGCAAGGGATCCCGGCCGACGGAAAGTCTGCCCGCGAACTGCTGATGGCGAAGTTTGGCAAAAGGAATGCGTCATGACCCCCGCCCAAAAATCCAAAGTCTCCGAACTCCAGCTCCAAGGCTTCTCAATCACTGCCAAGCACAAGGACTTCATCGCCATGAAAAAGGGTGCAGATAGCCGGCTTGTGCGGACGGATGGGAGTCAGAAGCGGGCGAGTGGGGTGAAGGCATGAAGATCAGCAATCCACTCAAGAAGGCCGCCAGGGAATTCCTTAAGACGCTGGGGTTTATTGCTCTGTGCGTAGTGGTAGCAGGCTGCATTGGGACTGTAGCCATTGCCACCCTGAATTACGTGAAGTCTCTCGGCTTTAGCGTGACCGAGTCGGTGCTGATTGCCGTGTTCACGTATTCCCTGCTGCTCGCTCTCTGGGCTGCATTTCTGGCTTACCGGAGGGCTAAGTAATGGCCGACGAAATCGACTTCGCCCAAACCCGCATCGAAACCGAACTGGCATCAAAGCTCGCTGCTCGGGTGATTTATACCGGCCAGAGCGCCTATGAGTGCGAATGCGGCGACGAGATCCCCGAGGCGCGGCGTGTGGCTGTACCGGGCGTGAAGACTTGCGTGGCGCGCGCTGAAAGGGCTGCGCTGAAACTGGGAGGCGTTCGCCGTGGATAATTCTGAATTGAAGGCGCTGGCTGAGGCTGCAATTGAGCAAAGCGACAACATCGGCGAGGCGGCTTGGTATACGGCTGACTGCTTGCAGCACTTGCTCAGCGCCGGGGCGCCAGACGCCGAGTTCATCGCTGCCACCAATCCAGCGGTAGTGCTGGGGCTGATTGCAAAACTGGACGAGGCCAACAAGCGGATCATGGATCTGCTGTCGGTAGCTGGTGTTTTCTCTGCGGTGACCGAGCGCGACACCCTCAAGGCTGAGAACGCTCAACTCAAAAAACAGGAAATTGAGTTGAAGGCTGAGGCTGAGCAGCTCAAGGCTGAGTGCGAAGGGTTGCGGGCTGCGCTGACTGCTTCGCGTGACTTCGTCATGCATGAGGCAGAGGTTCGCGGCTTCCTCGATGAGCATGACAAGGTTTCGCACCGGCACCCCAAGCGCAAGGAGCTGATCGATTCCATCGACGCCGCCATGGGCAAAGGAGAGCTGTCATGACCGGCCATGTTGAAACACCGAAGGTCGGGATGATCGTCCGAAAAATGCGCAGCGGGTCGATGTATCAAATCGACATCGTGGAAGCGGATAGCGTGTACCTGCGGCCTTACTGGGCTGGACGCGGCTCCAGGTCGACATGGAAGACCTGTACCCACCTTTGGCGGGACTACTGCCGTGTTGACGATACGGCAGTCACGGCGGTGCAACCATGACTGACAAAATCAGCGTCAACTGCCAAGCCAAGCTCGCAGAGGCAATCACCAGCCTGACCGCCATGTTCCGCGAGCGAAAGTTTGTCGTCGTCTCCCTGCGTCCTGGCAAGGACCGCACGCTCGATCAAAACGCGCTGTGGTTCGCCCTGTACCAGCGCATCGCCCAGATGACGCAGATCGGTGATGTCGAGGACGCTCGCCGGTACTGCAAATTGCATTTCGGTGTGCCGATCGTACGCGCCGACGATGCCGACTTTCGAGACGGCTGGAATCGGATGTTCCTACACCTTACCTATGAGCAAAAGCTGGAGCTGATGGGGCCTTGCGCGATCTTCGGCCCCGACGGCTTCCCAGTGACTCGCCTGTTCAATCGCGCCCAAGGCATTGCCTACACAGACCGAATCGTTTCCGACTTCGCAGCGAAGGGCGTGTTTTTCAGTGATTTGCTTGGGGAGCAGGCCGCATGAAAATCCAACCATGGCAATTTTTGCCAGCGTTCGCAGAGGCCCTCATTCGGGTCGCAATCCGCCTCGTCGTCCTCGCCGAGTGCGCTTATCAGATGCCGGTTACTCCGGCTGAGTTTCAGGTGGGGATGGGGTTGTGAGAATTGCAATCATCGGCGGCAACTCGTCGGCAGATGTCGCGAACCTCATTGCATGCCTGCGTCGCGCCAGAGATGTGATGGCGGGACCTGTAATGCAGGTCAAGCTCGTAGCGTACGAGGACTTCGTACAGCTCAGAACACTTGCCATTGAAAGCGAAGATCCATTCAAGGGTGGCGGTCGCACCAAGGGCGAAAAGAAGCGTGCAGCCCGCGAGCGCCGCATGAAGGGTGGTTACTAATGGCTGACTTCAATTTTGTCGACTTCATGCAGGCCCTGACCCTGCTGATCCTGTTTTCGTGGTTCTGTTTGGAGAAGCAGTCATGAGCCGCAAGCACTCGCATTACTTCAAAGACGTGTCGCACATCAAAGAGCTCGATGTTTACCGGGTTCTGGAACTGTTCAATGTGGCCAACCCATGCATTCAGCACGCCACGAAGAAGCTGCTCTGCGCTGGCAACCGCGGCGCCAAGGATTACGAAAAAGATCTGCGTGAGGCGGCCGACTCAATTCATCGTGCACTGCAGATGATCTCTGAGGACTGCAGCAGGGTGCACCCCGTCGAATGGCCGGCCGATGAAGTTCGCATCGATGTGATCGGACAGAACGGCAATGGCGGCGAGCACTACGAATCGGGGATGACGGAATGATCGCCCGCAAGAAGAAGATCTGCGCGAACGATGCGTGCGGCACTCAGTTTGTTCCGTCACAGCTCGGCCAGAAGGTTTGTGGTTGGGCGTGCGGTCTGGCCATCGCCCCAGCGAATCAGGACAAGGCGGTCAAGGCCATCGATCAGCGCGAGCGCCGGGAGATCAAGGTTCGCAAGGAGAAGCTGAAGAGCCGCGGTGATCACGTCCGCGAATGTCAGCAGGCTTTCAACGAATTCATCCGGTGGCGCGATCAGGTAGCGGGGCACGCGTGCATCTCCAGCGGTCGGCCATTGGACTGGAGCGGTAACGCCGTAGATGCAGGCCATTACCGCAGCGTTGGCTCAGCACCACACCTCAGATTCGATGAGCGCAACTGCCATGCACAAAGCAAGGCCGACAACCGGTTCCTGTCGGGTAATGCGGTGGATTACCGGATCGGGCTGATTGAGCGGATCGGGCTGGAGGCGGTTGAGGCGCTGGAGGCTGATCAGGCTCCACGAAAGCACACCGTGGATCAGCTGCAAGAGATCAAAGCCAGGTACCGGGCACTGACCAGAGAATTGAAGAAAGGGGAAGCGGCATGAAACTTTTCGGCGCGCGCCAGGCTTGGCACGACTGCAAATATAACCCGGCTCCAGGCCAGACTTCGGATGTCGTAGAGCTTGGCGTGGTGGTGCAAGCTACCGAGCGCGGGCCGACAGCTGATCATGCGATACACGGCGCGCTGGCCGGTCACATTCAGTCGGCCATCGCCAAGCTTAACGCGCAGCTCCGCGCCTTCGGTAACGCCATGTACGCAGCAGACCCGACCGATGATGATCAAGAAGAGGCGGAAGAGGCAGTATTCAATCTGGCCTACTCGCGGGTTGAGCGCATGACTGCCAGCAAGCGGGAGCGAGCTGAATACGTTGCCAAGGGTGTGTTTCGCCGATATCGCTACATGCACCAGGGTGGTCAGTCATCGAATCCAGACCTATTGATCAATCCCGAAGCGTTCCGCAAATGGATGGATGCCGAGTACGAGATCAAGCTTGCTTCATCAGCATGGTCGCGTGAATGGGTGCCGTTTGTGCAATTCTGTTTCGATGCGTGCCAAGATATCGATCGGAAAGCGCTAAGCCCGATTGGCGGCGTCATTTATAAAATAAAGGAAGCGGCATGATCAGCATGAAAGAACGGATTTTGGATGCTATTGCTCAGTCTCAGCAGGACGGAAAGCCAGTCCTTGAGATTCATCTTTGGTCAGAGCAGGCGGTCAACGAGATCCATCGAAGTATAGAGTTCAATAACAGTCAATTTATGGGTATTCCAGTCAAATATTTAGGCCGAGAAAATAAGGTTCCGAAGGCAGATTTTATCTTGATCACTAAAGATTGACTTCCCGCACGGCTGGCAGGTACTATTTCCCCTGCTGAGTAGTTTGCCTGCGGCAAATTGCTCCACTAACCCTGCTTTCGAGCGGGGTTTTTTGCGTCCAAAGAAAACCAAACCAACGAGGAATGCCGCATGAAGCGATTCACCATGTACTTGGGGTTTGCGCTCGCCGCATGCCTGTCCTGTTTCTCCTTCTCGGCGATGGCTGAGCCGGTCGTCACTGCGTATCGCACTGCATTCGTCAGTGCTGAGCCGCAGGGTGTCGCATTCAAGCGTCTGGAACTGACCCTCGCCATGTGGCGAACGGGCAGCCAAACCTCCGACGAAGCCTTGAAGACCAATCTGCTCGCATCCAGCAACCACTTCGTGATGGCGTCGGCCAAACATGAGCCTGTTGGTGTTGGTGTTGGTGCGGGCATCTCGCACTGCTGAAGACGCCTGGTAGCAATGAAAAAAGCCCGGACATGTTTCGGGCTTTTTTGTACCTCCGAGGAAAGCCGCTACCCAAGTTGACGTTTTCCCGGATGTGCCGGTTTCCCGAAGACCTCCAAGCCTCTGCCTTCTGGCATGCGCAAATCGGAGGCGCCTTTTCGTTTGGGTGGCAGTCACCCTTTTTTATCCATAACCCAAGAGGTCCGAGCATGGAGTTCTTTCATCGCCTGCTCGAAAAGATCGACTTGGTAGTAGCGGGCCTCATTGGGGCCATTGTCGCCAGCTGGTGGCACAAGGACGATCTGACAAGCAAGCAGGCGTGGGCCATCTTCATGGTTACCGGAGTAGCGTGCTCTCTGTACCTGACTGGGATGGTCAGCACCTACCTTGGTATTGTCGACCCGAGCAACGTAGCTGGAGTCGGCTTCCTACTGGGCACCTTTGGCGGTTCGCTGATGGCGGCCGTCAACCGAGCCATCAAAGCAGCTGACCTTTGGGCGTTGATTCGCTCGAAGTTCGGGGGAGGCACCCCATGACTCCTGAAATCCTGAGTACAGCATTCATCGGCACCATTTCCGCCTGGGCGATCTGGTGCGTATTGAGCTGCAAGGTCAGAGACGGCGTGTTCGGCAAGATCATCTACGCGGTGATCGCCATTGCCGGTTACGCCATCGTCACCCGCACCGAAAACATCTTCTTCAGCCCGAGCGTTGCCGGGATCACCTTTCACGCGGGGCTCGCAATGGCCGGACTACGGCATTACTTCCTCGTCACCCACTGGGTGCGCGTGAAGGCATGGATCTGCAAGTACCTGCACTGCGAGCAATGCTCGAATCGTGGCGGGAAGAACCAATAGCTCGCGACACGTTTTGCGAGATAACGAATTGTGTCGCGACATTGGAGATAGCTCATGACCATCAGCGCTCAACACCTGCTCATCGGCCTAATAGCCCTTTGCGCATGGGTGAGCCAGCAGCCAACGCTCGCTAGCTGCCTACCGTGACCAAGAAAAACTGGTCAATCACCACTCCAGGTTACAAGCCATTCCCGATGATCCTGCTGGAAGAAGCGCTCGATCATGCTGGGGCGCTGGAGTTTGCGCGGTCGATCTGGCCGGAATGCACAATCATCTGAGGTAATCCAATGGCAGCCAAGCCAAGAACACCGAAAGCCGCTCCACCTGCTATCAGCTTGGTGGTGACGCAGACCTGTCAGGCGTTCGATATGGCCATCGCTCAGGCGATCGATACCGCAAAGGCTGCCGGCCTGCCACAAGGTTTTGTCGTATCTGTTCTTCATGGTCACGCGCTGATGCAGACTAATAGCATGGTGAAGTGAATGACGACCATTTCCTCCAAAGATGGCGTGGTTGGCTAATCGCTGTATGGTCGGACGGCATTTGGCATTACGTCAAACCATAGCCATTCTCCTTCCTGTCTTGGTGGGTTGAAGTTGTTTTTCACCTCGAACGTGTAGTCGCCATCTCGGCCGCTGGTGCCGGTTAGGTCAATTATGTAAGTACCAGTCCATCCCGCGAATGCTTCAGCCTGAAGGCCAAGTTTTCCGGCCCTATGAATAAGGGCGCCGGTGACGAGGGTGCGCTCGCCAGGGGTGTACTGGTAAGGAATGGCAGAAAGCTTAATCGGCTCTTCTGATCCGTTGAATATAACTATGTCTGCCTTTGGGTGCGGCATTCAGATGTTCCTTGCATTGATTGATCCCCACCAATACCGGCAACCGGCCACTATTTCAAGTAAATCGAGATCACCATGACAACCAAGCAACCCGACTGGGAGGCAATTCATAGCCTGTACCGGGCTGGGCTGCTTTCTGTTCGCGCCATA
>Ga0123336_10000802_pt1 | contig 30552 bp, 34 predicted proteins | sample SSSSmetaG_FD_96466 | JGI IMG/M metagenome (GOLD analysis project Ga0123336, IMG submission 96466) | Glacier valley bacterial and archeal communities from Borup Fiord, Nunavut, Canada, to study Microbial Dark Matter (Phase II) - ​SSSS metaG | ecosystem: Environmental > Aquatic > Freshwater > Ice...
GGAATAGACGATGGAAAGGTATATCAAACGACTGACGCAGCTTATACTGAACACGTTGATGGGGAAGCCGCATCAAAAACCGGTGGGCCTGATTATGATGCACTAAAAGCTGATGGCGAAACTGACTATTTAGGGAAGACAAATGAATTTGGATTAATTCAATTGACCGGAATGGGCAATGAGCACATTGAAAACTATGGTAGTGAAGACACGTATGTATATAATGATTCTCAGGGGAATGCAGTAGCTGCTGGTCAACATGGTGATGATTGGGTTACTCCAAGCACAGGGGCATCATTCAATGCTGCGGTTAAAGCTTTCGTAAGTGAGCCGGGTAATGAAAATGTAATCGTTAAAGTTAATGATGGAAGTGCTTTTAATCCTTCGGTTAATTTGGGACATCAAACACACTCTGCTGGGAAATCTATAGATATGCCATTCTTGACAGAGAGCGGAGCTTCCAGTAATAACATTAATAATTTGTCATCCGGTGATAAGACTCTTAATGGCAATTTCGTTACAAAACTAAAGGCCGCTGGACTTAATATAAATTATTCTGATAGTGGTACAATACCTGGTACTACTCATTCAGCGGGACACAAGGATCATTTACATACCGGGAAATAAGATGAAATCATTTTTGACCATAGCATTTTGTTTAATAGCAACATCTCTTTTGTCAAAAGATAAAGGGATAGGAGTTTTTTCTGTCGTTGCAGAGACTAAAGGGAAAGTTCAAATAAGTATTTATGAAAAAAGTAGTTCTAAGAGTAAAGTAATTGGATTGTTTCTTTGTAATAATACCGATGAAGGTCAAATGGATTATCAAGTTCAAGTTAAGGGAATGAAAGCGGACAACCTTCTTGAATTTGGATATGAAAAGAGTGGTATTCCTATTAGTGAAACGAATAAAGATTGGATAAAGGTAATTTATGGCTTCGATCATTCTGACAAACCTTTGACTGGATGGGTTGAGAATAAAAAAGGCATTACTAATTGCATTTTATGGAAGAATTATTTTAAAGAATCAATGTTGTTTTTTGAATCACCTGATAGCATTGTTTTCTTCAATGAACCAAATGGCAAAAGCATAGAGTTTAAGCTTCAACCATCTCAAAATTTTAAATACGATTATATCATGAAGCCATTGGAGACAAAGGGCATATGGATGAAGGTTGAAGTAACGACACCGAGTGATTATTGTGCAACTCCTGAGGTGAAGGAGACGAAAATGCTTTGGATTAAATATTTAAGTCAGAACGGAAGGCCCTTAATATGGTATTTTACCAGAGGATGCTAGGTTGATTTTTATACTTTATAAGCTTATCGGCTTTTTCTTTTTCATCCGAGTTGAGTCAATGAAGATGAATCCATTTTTGAGAGCATCTTTTAATCCGGTAGTATCGGATAAAATGTAAACACGATTCTTCTCACCTGGTGCCCATTGATATGGACTAAGTTCACGCGGTCGTTGCTGTACTTCTTCTACCGTAGGACAATTGCACCGGCAGTCCCACGGTAATTTTACATCTGGTTGTCTCTTGTAAGAGACACATCGCAAATCTAGTTAAAAACGGGCATCCCCGTATGGAGCCGGTAGAGAAATGAAGATCGACCACTGGTAGTGATCTGAATCCGGCACTTGCTATGCAACTCATTCACTGCACTGCTTACACTGATGTGATTGGTTGTAGATTTTTCGTTCAGCGCTGGCTTGTTTTTTATAGTTCGAGAGTTTGGTAGTGTCTAGCTGAATATTTTGCTCAGCTTCACTCGGAGTGCGGCCATCGAGAGAAATGTGAGGTCGGTTGTTGAAGTCGTCAACAGATTTTAGGAGTGCTGTACTTAACTGATCTCCATCCCGGATATCCATCCGGTAGAGATAATTGTATTTCAGGATTTTGTTGTACGCTTCGATTAGTGAGTTGGAGTAGTGAATATCGACTAAGGCTTTCTTATGCTCTACCGGTTGAGATAAGCTGTCAATGACGTCAGATGTTTTTCCGGTCCTCCATCGGTGATCAGTGTAATACCTGATTTTACTTCATTCACATTTTTCAGAGCTTCCCGGATAGTTTCTTGTCTAAGCTCTGCTTTCACCGAGGAGTGTGCAATGCAGCTCAGAATCTTTCTTGAATAATTATCAATCACGCAATAGACGTAATGTTTGATTTGATCGGCAGTAGTAAAGATGGTAATATCGGCATGCCAGATCTGATGAGGATGCTGGGCACGAATACCAGTGTTGCGCTTCTTTCTCCGAGAGAGGGAACGCGGTCGATTTATTCCAAGCTTGTGCACATACTTGTACCAGGTGTTGAGACTGAGAGGGAGAATGTTTTCGCGTAAGGCATGCAAAGCAATTGATGAGACAGGCCAGAACCCAAATTTTCGATCGAGTAGTAATTCTTTGAGCAGCGTTACCTGAGGTCGTGATAGCTGTTGAGGAAAGATCCGATTACAAGAGTTGGCAAGAGACTCGAAGCATTGAGTCAATGATTGCAAAGACCAATTCCGGAATGTGGAGAGTGAGATGTTGAAGAAGCACAATGCTCTGATTAAGCCTATTTGAGGTTTGACTCTGGTGATGATGTCGATGACTTGTTTGCTGTGTTGTTTGATTATTCTATGGAATGCGGGTTGTCCGCTCACCAGGGCAAGAACGGTTTTGATAATCCGGACATAGGCTGAAAAAACGCGGCGGGCGGTTTTGTGTTCAAGGAATTGTTTGATGAGTGTGTAGTCGGTATTCGCCTGAACGTTAAGGTCAAACATTTGATACTTATCTACTGGCTCTGCTTTCCAGCGATAGATATTGGAGCGGGGAATTTGTTGGATGATAGTCGAAGATAGCAGACCATCGCGGGCGAGGTATTTTATGTTGGTGTGGTAGAGAGTGCGTGGCGGAGAAGGCATGGGAAGTCGATCAGAAAAAGTGCGACCCTAAAATAAGCAAGTGAAGATGGACAAAATTGTGACGTATAAGTAAGAAATGTACCTTATAAGTAACAAAGAAGAATATTTTTTCGCCATGTGATAAAGATGTTGTTCGTCACCGGATTGAGGATAAAAGCTTGTGAGGATGTGCCGTAACAAGTTTTTGCAGGGCATAATAGTCCAATGACGACAGAGCGATATCAGCAAACAGGTATTGAAGAGTTAACGACAGCGGTGATAAAATATCATCCTTTAGGTTAAGAATAGAACCAGAAAGAGCAATGGAATTGTTAGTTTTACCAGGTCATTAACGATAAAATTTATGAACATTGCCGTAAAGAAAATCGAACTCATTGAATGGCTTTCCAGGGTGCAGGATGAAAAGCTGATCAAAAAAGTAGAAGGTTTAAGAAAAGAAGCAGAGGCAAATTGGTGGGATACCCTGACAGCAGAACAACAAGAAGATATTGAAGCCGGTGTAGTCGACCTGGAAGCAGGCCGGAAAAAGGACTTTAAGAAAGTGCTATTAAAGTATCGCTCCTGACATGAAGATTACAATCTCCGAAAGGGCGGAGCAAAATCTAGATAACATTGTTCGTTACCTGGATACAGAATGGTCGGTGAGAGTTCGGGATAAGTTTTTGGAAGTACTGAAAACAAAGATTGAACAGATTGCAAGAACACCTCAGATGTATGAAGCCTCTTCAAAAAAGAAAACGGTACGTAGATGTGTTGTGAGTAAACAAACATCTTAATACTACCAGGCAAAAAAAGAAGAGATTGAGATCATTACAGATAAAAAGCCCTGTTATCGAGACCCAGGATTACTATCCATTCGGGCTCGCCTTCAATCAGTATCAGCGTGAAAATGCAACACCCAATCAATTTCAATACATAGGAAAGGAACTACAGGATGAGTTAGGTCTTGGATGGCTAGATTATGGAGCCAGAATGTATGAGCCTAGTATAGGACGATGGATGGTGGTCGATCCTCTTACCGATTTTTCTAGGAGAATTAATTGAAGCAGGCATTACTAAAGGGGATAATGATCCAATGAATAATACCGGTGGTTATAATTCACTAGATTTTAATGATCCTAATGAAATTGGATACAGAGTAGTATACAATTATGTAAGAATCAGTTGACCTTGCTTTTTAAGCAAAGGCTTCATCAATGTATTTATTGAGGACTTGAGTGATCTCTTTTTTTACAAAGAGGATTTATACCCAAACGATCATCTGCTTTGATCGTGTGATCAGGATTTTTTCAAAGTGGTTGAGTAAAGAACAGATCAAAGCTGAACAAGTACGCTATCAGGATATTTTATCCTTCATCAAGCGCTGCCAGAAAAAGGGAGTAAGCCAGCGAACTATTCAGCTTTGTCTGGCTGTGGTAAGACATCTTTACGATTACCTGGAAGTGGCAGTTAACCCTGTAACCGGAATCAAAGTACAGGGAGTAAAACGGAGAACACTGCATCACATCTTTGAGCCTCATGAGCTTCATGCTATCTATAACAGTTATCAAGACGAAAGCCTGAAAGGGAAACGGAATAAGATCATGCTGAGCTTGCTCATTTATCAAGGAGTAAAAACAGAGGAGATTACGAAACTGGAACTGCAAGACGTAAAGCTCAGAGAAGGCAAGATCGAAATCCCCGGAGGGCCAAAGAGTGAGCGAAGACTTTTGCAACTGGAATCACATCAGGTCCTTGAGTTTTACGATTATGTGAACACGACACGCAAAGAAATATTATCGCAGTCAGGACAAAAGACGGATAACCTTTTTGTGAGCATCGAAGGCGGGGATAGTCTTAACAGTTGCATGTTCCGTTTAATATTTTGGGTAAGAAGAAAGAATAAGCTAGTGGTGAATGCAAAACAGTTGAGAGCAAGCGTAATCGTGAAGTGGCTCAGGTCATACAATCTAAGGCAAGTTCAATACCTGGCCGGGCATCGTTATATCAGTTCAACGGAAGCGTATTAACAAAGCGAAATACAGGGACTGACCAAAGAAGTAAACAAGTTCCATCCACAGTAGGCGGGCATTAGGGTAAAAATGAAACTAAAAAGCGATAGGAAAATGTTAACTTTGGAAATGCAAACCAGGAAAGTTATGGACATCAACACCGAGCGTTCTTTGCTGATCAAGGAACTTCAGCAAGTGGAAGACATCTCATTACTTCATGCGATAAAGGCCATACTGCACTATGGTTTAAAAAATGAGGGTCGTATCAGTATTGAACAATACAATCAGGAGCTGGATGAAGCTAATGCCAGGGTTGAATCCGGTAAGTTTATTACGCAGGAGGACTTGGAGAAAGAAGCTTCTCAATGGTGAAGAAGAAAGTAGTCTGGGATGAATTAGCCCGGACGGCCTTGAAGATAGCGTGCAATCATATCAGACAAGACTCATTTACGCAAGCTGAAAAAGTAAAGCACGAAATCATAGCTGCTTCTAAAAAGCTCGTTGATCATCCAGAAATGTATCCAGCGGATAAATATCGAAAGGACAAGGATGTTCGCTTCCGGGCTTTTGAGAAGTATAATTATCGGATATCCTACTTTATTGCAGAGGACACTATCCGGGTGCTAAGATTGCGTCATGTGAAACAGGAGCCAAAGGAATACTAAAACTCCATCGCACGCCAGCCGCACAAACCTAAGCTACTCTACATAACGTCATCATAATGCAACTACTCGTACGCTACCGTGCTTTAAAACCTGCGCGTTGCATAAGCACATTATGCAAAATAGTGTTTAATGAGAATCCCGAAAACAATTTGAAAGCAGTTTGGAAGCTTTTTTCTTCAAATAAAAGAAGAAAGCTATCTTTAAGATGTGAGCAGACGGTTTGCAAAAGAGTTCTTTGAAATCCATCGATTGGCCTTGTGAATGGAATAAAAAGTAGGTGTAGGAACGCAGGAAGTTCACTTTGATGATTTTAAAGTAACCCATATAAAATCACCAGTGACACAGACGAATGACTATTATGCTGATGGAGCAATAGCAAGTTCTTATTCAAAGGAAAACAGTACGGTAAATAAACTTAAGTATCAGTCAAAGGAATTTCAAGATGATCTTGGTATAAATCTTTACAACTTTCACAGAAGGCAGTACGATCCCTGGACTCAGGTTACCACCACTATTGATCCACACTCAGACCGATATTTCAATTATTCTCGTTATTCTTTTGTATTAGATAATCCAGTAAGCTTTACCGATGCAACTGGCAAGGATGTACAATTTGATATTACCAGAAATAAAAAAGGCAGATTACTGGTGTAACTCTTCGATCGACAATTTTTATTACCGGCGAAGGAGTTACACAAGGTCTCGAGCAGATGCACTTAATAACTCTTCCGGAGATGTGTTTAAAAGCCGAACAATATCTGGTAATGTTAAAGTATCATTTGATATAAAATATCAGTGTAAAAAAGATTTTAAAAACGCAGACCTGAAATCAAGCGACAAAGGTCACTTCAATTTTGTTTGACCATACTCATTTAACAAATGCAGGTAACGAAGTCACCGTGATGAGCAATGATTTCAGTACTCACTATACTTCAGTTTATTCTGATGGCACAGTGACGCTGACTCTGGATGCGGGGCGCTTGAAAGCTGCGGGTACTAATGTCTAGAGCTATGTTTACTTTCGCCCGGCAACTGTGGAGGGGCATCGTTATAAGATCAGCTTTACTATTAAGACGTCTAAAAAAACCAGCCTCGCGCTCATTTATTTTAAATACGCCCCTGACTATCCGTCAAAGTGTAATTGCAAATCTATTGCAAGCTGGAAAAGATGTAAGAGCCGTTCAAGTTTTTGAAGGGCACAATAGTCCAATGACAACGGAGCGATATAAGCAAACAGGTATTGAAGAGCTGACCGCAGCGGTGGTAAAATATCATCCTTTAGGTTAAAAAACGGAACCGGAAAAAGCAAAGGAATTGTTATTTTTGTAACCATTAACCAAGAGAATTATGGATTTAGCGGTAAAGAAGGTCGAACTTATAGAATGGCTGACCAAGGTGAATGACAAATCAATGATCAAGAAAGTTGAGAGCTTGAAAAATCAATCCATCAAAGAATCATATGAAGCCAAGTTGAAGCCGATGAGCTCAAAGGCATACAAGACCATGTTAAAGACGTCTGAAAAAGATTATAAGCAAGGCAGGGTAATAAACCAGAAGGCCCTGGAAAAGGAATCTGAAAACTGGTAATGATGAGAGTAAACTGGACCGAGTTGGCTAAGTTCCAACTGAAAGAAGCCTGCCAGTATTACAAAGAAGTAGCAAGTGCCAAAGTAGCGGTATCAATCAGATCAAAGATTTACGAAAAGACAAGGAAGCTATCGCGCTTCCCGGAGATAGGCCCAAAAGAAATCAACCCGTTAGTAGCTGCTATCGGTTATCGTTATCTGGTATCGGGAAATTATGAAATAGTTTATAGGATTATACCAGGAGAAAAGACAGTATTGATTGCGGCAGTGTTCGATACTCGTCAAGACCCTGATGACCTACAGGTGTAAATCATACAAGTCTCATCGCGCGAAGAGTGCAGGTCTAAGCTACTTTACATAACTTGATCTTAGTGCAACTCCTCGTACGCTACCGCGCTTTAAAACCTGTGCGTTGCATAAGCATATTTTGCAAAATAGTGTTTAATGAGAATCCCGAAAACAATTTAAAAGCAGTTTGGAAGCTTTTTTCTTCAAATAAAAGAAGAAAGCTATCTTTAAGATGTGGGCAGACGGTTTGCAAAAGAGCTCTTTGAAATCACTGCAAACTTTGGCTCGCATGATATTACAACTAAAGATGCCAAAGGAAAAGATGTAGTCAAATAAAAACACAAAGGTGGGAAAAGCGAGCGGAACGTATAAGAAATTAAACTAATGAAATTATGAAGTTATTGAGCTTGCTTTTTTTGTGTATTCTTCTGACTGGTCAAGACAACTATTTTATAAAGAAGAAGAATGTTGGATTATTAAAAGTTGGTTGTTATGTGACGGATGTCTATGATTTATTTGACAGGCGGAAAGAGACATCATTGATTGATGGGTATGTCGAAGCTAATTTTAGTCCCGCCATTCAGGTTAAAAAAGACGGAGAGCTTTTATTTGCTGGCGACATTAATTGTAGTACAATTAAATCGTTTGAGATTTTTAGTTCAAAATACAAGACGTTGTCGGGAATTTCTGTAGGATCAACTTTCGGTAAGTTGAAATCAAAACACAGTGTGACACTTGAGAATCGCGAAGGGACTTTGGCTGTTATAGTTAAAGATTTAGAAATGGTCTTTATGTTGGAAGAAACTAAAAAAATTCAATCGCTAGATCTCAATAAAGTCACGATAAAGGATATATCTGATGATGTTAAAATAACATCGATAATTATTTACTGACGCCATGTAGGTAAACAAAAAATCCAGCCTCGCGCTGGGTTTTTTGTTTACAGTCCCTCGGGTTTTTTCTTCGGAGCTCCTTCTGGTTTTTTCCATCCAAGATATTTAATCCAGAGCGGTATAGCAATGACAAAACCATCATAGCGGTGAAGTGTAGATCGAAATCCCCGGAGGGCCAAAGAGTAAGCAAAGACTTTTGCAACTGAAATCCCATCAGGTCCTGGAGTTTTACGATTATGTGAACACGACACGCAAAGAAATATTATCGCAGTCAGGACAAAAGACGGATAAACTTTTTGTAAGCATCGAAGGCGGGGATAGTCTTGACAGTTGCATGTTCCGTTTAATGTTTTGGGTAAAAAGAAAGAATAAGCTAGTGGTGAATGCAAAATAGTTGAGAGCAAGCGTGATCGTGAAATGGCTCAGGACGTATAATCTAAGGCAAGTTCAATACCTGGCCGGGCATCGTTATATCAGTTCAACGAAAGCGTATTAACAAAGCGAAATGCAGGGACTGACCAAAGAAGTAAATAAGTTCCATCCATTAGGATAGGCAATCAGGAAAATTGGAGGTCACAAATTGTGATCTCCAATTTTTAATAAATATTTTAGAAACGAATTATCAAAAGCAAATGATAAAGAGTGTGGTCATACCGGATGAAGTTGTAATGAATAAAATCTACCTGATCCGGGAACAGAAAGTGATGTTGGATCGGGACCTTGCAGAACTTTACGGATTGGAGACCAGAGTTTTAAAGCAAGCGGTAAGACGCAATAGCGAAAGGTTCCCGCAAGACTTTATGTTCGAGATGAACAAGAATGAATTTGAACAAGGGCTTGCGTTATGCTCCGTTTTGTTTTACCGAGCAAGGGGTCACCATGCTGTCGTGTGTGTTAAATAGCAAAAGAGCCATTGAAGTCAATATCCAGATTATTCGCATCTTCACCAAGCTGCGAGAACTGGTACTTACCCATAAGGATATTTTATTGAAGTTAGAGCAACTTGAGAGAAATGCCGTTCGGCAAGATGATGACATCAAACTGATTTTTGATTACCTTAAAGAGTTGTTGAGTCCCAGGACAGGTCCAATGCGAAAGATCGGGTTCAGACAGAAGGGAAAAGGATAATGGCCAGCGCGAAGCGCGCAACCAAAGCTACTTTACATAACGTGATCTCAATGCAACTCCTCGTACGCTACCGCGCTTTAAAACCTGTGCGTTGCATAAGCACATTATGCAAAATAGTGTTTAATGAGAATCCCGAAAACAATTGGAAAGTAGTTTGGAAGTTTTTTTCTTCAAATAAAAGAAGAAAGCTATCTTTAAGATGTGAGCAGACGGTTTGCAAAAGAGTTCTTTGAAATCCCTCGCTTGGCCTTGCGAATGGAATAAAAAGTAAGTGTAGGACCGCAGGAAGTCCACTTTGATGATTTTAACGTTACCCACATAAAAAGCCCTTTCGAAAATTAACTTTTACATTTAATGTAACGCCCAATCTTAGCTTGTAAGAGTAGATTGATCACCGCATAGTTTCCAAAACGAAATGTACTAAGACCTAATATAAAAAAAGGAGACCTTTCAGCCCCCTTTCTCACGTTAGCGATCCGGAACGTAGATTGTTTTTGAATATCGTCCTGATTGTTTAATACTCTTTTCGTTATGAGTTACCGTTAGAACCTAGAACTTAGAACTTAGAACCTAGAACTTAAAACTCGTACCTCCCATTAATCCCCCCTCCCTAGCTTCATTTCCTTCATCCTACTCCCCGCCGAGCTACCCCAATAATATGCAGCGATCGCCAGGACAATATCCCGTACTGCTGCTCGACTTTCTATAAAGATTTCACGCATGTCCTCAGGTATTGTTCCGGTAGTCGAGATCACAACCGTGTACACAAAGCAGCTCAGTATGATCACTCCGAAGACTGTCATAAACCAGTCAATATGGCCAGCAGCAGTTACAAACTCTTTCTCCCTTGACCTCGCACTGGCAACATCCGCCAGTTGTTTGTCAAGTTCTTCGAGATGGAACTTGTACATTTCTATGAATTGTTTCTTTTCTGCTTCACTCAGGTTGCAACTCGTTCCGAGTACGATATCTTTTAATCGTTCAAGAATTCTTACGCCTGGCACTATGTCTCCTACTTCCTCGAGCAGATGATTGAGTCCTCTGCTTGATAGAAATTTTCCGATAGATGTTTCTTTAAGTTTTTTCATAATTATTTTTCATTTTAGTAATGTTTAATCCTTCCTCATAGAGTTGGTTTCCAAGTTGGAAAGTGAAACTGCGAATCCCTGGTCATTTATGTTCGATGTAAAAGGTTTTAAACTATTTCTGTTAAAATCTGTGCAATCTGTGGTACCATTTTTTAAAACAGAAATAGAGTTTTTACACCGGACGCCTCCACTCCGTTGCTGATATCGCCAACATCAACACGTTCGCGATCTTCGTCTGCCCTTCCTCACTCATCAAGAACTCCGCTTCTCTCCGGTTATCAAAGAACAGGTTCTCGATCAGTATTGCCGGACAAATTGTTTTGTGTAATACATAGAAATCTTCTTCCATATCCGCATCGCCATCACTCATATCCTTCCGGAACTTGAATTCCTTAAGATGAGAACGATATATGTCAGAGAAGATTTGGCCGATAATGTCACTATCCGTTTTGCCAATGGATGTGTAGATTGAAAATCCAGAACCTTTACCATGCTTGTCTTCCGGCATCGCATCACTGTGAACAGAAACATAAATGCATCGCTTATCGCTTTCATTCTCAATCCTGTTCGCTGTTGCAACTCTTTTGCTGAGCGGTGTATCCGCAACCTGGTCATATACAAGTTCATGATCAATCTTGAAACGCGTCAGCATCGGCACAAGCTTGTCAACGATTGCCCTGTTGTTGACTCCTTCATAGAATGTCAGGCCATCTTCAAACACATGCATCTTTGCAGGTGTGGTCGTGTACATTCCGCTCTCCGTTACGCCACCGTGGCCGGCATCGAGTAGCCATTTATAGTTGCTCATAATCGTTATAGTTAGTTGGTAATAACTTTTAATTTTTAAATTGTTAATAAGATTTTTAAGTAGTCCCGCTTCGCCATGAAGCGGGACTGATTTATCACTCTCCTGCCTTCACAAATCGGGTGTCGCTAAAGCTTTAGCAACAGGGCATGCGGAGAGGCAGGAGTAGAATTACTCAAGCACTTTGACAAGCGTTGTTTCATTGTCCGGTATGTCGAATGCAGTCACCGAAATCGTTGTGCCGGTAATAGCAATGTTTGCTATGGTTGCAGTGTATCTCCATGTTCCCTTATTTTTAACATCCTGAACAGCTTCACCCCGTTCGAGTTTGTTACCATTCCCATCGGTCATGATCACCCGCACACGCACAACTTTAAAATCATCGGTCGCTTCGATCGATATCACATCTCCTATCTCGCCGAGATAGTCAGTGGTTTTGATCTCCTTTACCTTGGGAGCATTCAAAGAATCGCTGACCGCCACTAAATAGGCATTGAACTTTTTCGCTGTGATACCGGCCTCGTACACCGCTTTCATTTCCGGGTCCATGATTTGCTCTTTCGCATAGCTGGCAGCTTTAAGAAAGTTTTCTTTAATCTCTTGCTGCTTTGCTGTGAGCACTCCTGTTCGTTCCGGAAGACTGACCATTTGCATTTTCCCACGTACTTTTCTGTACTGATGCGTTTCACCAAATTTTCCGCTGATGCCCATGAGCATTGCGTTCTTTCTAATCTTTGTCATAGTTGTTATTGTTTCTACCCGACTTAGTAGCCAGGATTGGTTTCACAATCCGCATACTTTCCAGTGACATGTCATAATTGCTTTGGCATGAGTTCGTCAACCCATCGGTGCACCTCCAAAACTTAAACGACTTTAATGTCCTGCATCAAATGATCAGTTCGATGCGTCATGTTTCTGCGACTGCTTGGGTCAAAGATGAAGTGACGGAATAACTCACTTTCCCGATTTGGCACTAAAAGGCACGATATGGCACAACTTAGCTGAACTTAGCCGTAAACTGCCGAAATGTACGATTATGAACAGCGCTGACTTGTATGGTGACACTATGGACAATTCCTTCAAAAACTGTTAAATCGTTGCTAAAAACGGAGATTTTTGGGAGGCCTTATGGCTCTCTTATGGAAAAGCTATGTTGAACTCAGGAGAATCTTTGGTCAACCTATAGCAAACTTATAGACTGCTTATGGCACGTTTAAAGGAGAATAAGCCAGCTATAAGCCAGCTTTTAAAGCGCCGATATAGTGCTCTGTATAGTCAGCTTATAGTAAAATAAAATCTTGTCTAATAGTAATATTACCTCGACGATGTAATACGATTTGCAAAAAAATAAAATATTTTTTAACTTTTAGTATCCAATTATTGAAACATGTACTGATGATATAAAAAATCTCTCTATCTAAATTCAATCCCATGAAAAACACAGAGAAAAGCGTTAAAGCCGCGACCAATAAGCAATTGGCAGAGAAGTACGGCATCCCGGAAAAAACAATGAGAGCATGGATTGATCCGATTCGATGTGAAGTAGGGCCGCGCATTGGCCATCATTACACTCCCAAACAGGTTGACATTATTGATAAACATGTTGGACCTGCTATTCTTCTGCTCTTTGGATTCTTTATCAAAGCGTCAGACGCAAAGGCAGACAGCCCCCAGGCACCTCATGCCGATATTAACACGTATGACTTGACAAATGACGATGGAAGTATATTACAATGTCCAGGGGATGCACCGACACCTGTATATTATTCCATATTATTTGCCGTATGGTTATTAACATCATATTATTTCCTTGCATTCAAGATCAAGACTCTCATAGAAAGATTCATTGATACGCCTGAGAATCGTCGACTGGCTATTATACGATCCCAGGACAAAGTAGCGAGAGTGAGAGATTTTATTAAAATAACAATGCTGATCATTTATATCATGCTTGTATTTATTGCTACTGTATTTGCCGGCCATTGGGTCGGGGTTTTATATTTCAAGGCACACTAATACACTTTTATTATTGTTAACACCTGGCGTTTTATGGTATGGAACTAAGAGGTAATTGGTAAAATGTGAAAAGATGAGAGAGGTAAATGGGTCCTTTAAAAAAACCGTTAGGAGTGTCCTGTTTGTAGGAATAGATTCTAGTATGAAACCTGTAGCTCCAGCGAAGCGACCTGTTTTAATTTATAAATTACCGGCACGCCTCCCTTTGTTATTCAACCAATCTAATTCATTATTCTTTTGATTGCTTCAGTGATTAATCTCTCACATCCATAGAGAAGGCATTCAACTATTGAAGAAATTCATCGTCCTTTCAACACCAATCGTACAAAATGATAAAGTCGTATCGACTGCCTTATCCATGATTGAAGGTAATAAAGCCAACTCATCCTTGCTGAAATCACTCAACACAAAATCCACCTGCTGCCCTTTTAAGAAATCATTACCGATGCCCATTCGCAGCCTGGAATACTCCTGACCATTCAATAACAATTCAATATTTTTCAATCCATTATGTCCGGCAGAGCTACCTTTTGTACGCAGTCGCTGACTTCCAAATGGAATAGCAAGATCATCTACCAGCACAAGCAGATTTTCTTTTGGGATTTTTAATTCCTGAAGCCAATACGCAATCGCTTTGCCACTCAGGTTCATGAATGTATTCGGTTTAATAAGATGGATTTGTTTTCCTTTGAACTTGAACTCCGCTTTATCTGCCAGACGTTGTGTTGTGAAATCAAATTTGTATACATCCGCCATTCGGTCCATCGTAAGGAACCCGATGTTATGACGCGTGAGCTCATATTCAGGACCGATATTACCGAGACCGGCTATCAGGAATTTCATTGATGCAAGATAAGTTTTGTTTGAGATTTTTCGAAAGGCGTGTCTTACTATGCAATAGGAAAAGTTCAGTCGGCAAAGCTTACAGTGAACCAACGACTTTACGTGCTGCCTATTTGCTTACCGTCAATTGTAAACCATGTGCATAAAAAAATCCCGTCTGCTTTCACAAACGGGATTTTTTTTAATGAGAGCGAATTACTTCTTCTTCTCGTCTTTCTTAGGAGCTTCAGCCTTTGCAGCGGGAACACCTTCAACAGCAGGAGTTGCAGCGGCAGCGGCAGCAGCAGTGGATGCATCATCGGCAGCCATCTTAGCAGCACGTGGCACTTCCACAACCGCGATGGATGATTTTGGAGGATCTACGAATATGATGTTTGGCATATTCATATCACTAACTTTTACCGAATGGTGAAAGTCAAGAGCTGAACAGTCAACATCAATATGGTCCGGCATATCTTTTGGTAATGCCATTACTTTCAATGAAGCTTTCTTGCGCACCAATGTACCACCTTTGGCAACACCAGGGGCCTGGCCCACCATACGGGTAGGAATATCCATCTTGATCTTACGATCATCGCTGATTCTTAAAAAATCAGCATGGAGAAGGATTTCACTTACAGGATGAAATTGCGCTTCCTGAAGAATCGCCTGGCACTCATCGCCTTCAATGTTTAAATGGACAAAGTGTGCTTCGTTTGTATACACGATGTCACGAAATAAAATTACCGGCGAGAAGAAATGTGTTTGTGTGCCACCTCCATAGAGGACGCATGGTACATTACCTTCCTGACGGATGTTTTCAGCAGCCGTCTTGCCGAGATTTGCTCTGTGATACCCTATAATCTCAACAGTTTTCATAATTGTTTTTTGTTTGGTTTAAATGATTATAACTTTATAAATAACGAACTAATTGACTCGTGGTCGTGGATCTTGCGAATCGCTTTCGCGAACAGCGTGGAAACCGACAACATCTTTATCTTGCCTGACTGCTGTTTCATCGGAATAGTATCCGTAACAACAATCTCTTCAAGATTTGAATTTTCTATATTTTCGTATGCCTTGCCGCTAAGCACTGCATGTGTACAAACTGCTCTTACCGATCGTGCTCCATTGTCTTTGAGCAATTGAGCAGCTTTGCAAATTGTTCCCGCAGTATCAACAAGGTCATCCACTAGTACAACGTCTTTTCCTTCCACTTCACCGATCAGTCTCATCGACTCGATCTTGTTGGCTTCCTTGCGATATTTATCGCATACCGCCAGGTCAGCAGTAAAGTACTTGGCAAAGCTTCTGGCACGTTTGATACCACCTACATCCGGTGTAGCAAACATAATATTTTCCAGACCGAGCGATTTCAAATATGGAATAAAAATGTACGCTCCATCCAAATGATCTACCGGAATATCAAAGAACCCCTGGATCTGGTCTGCATGCAGATCACATGTCATAATGCGGTCCGCGCCGGCGGCGGATAACAAGTTTGCAATCATCTTTGCTGCAATTGCTACCCTGGGCTTATCCTTACGGTCTTGCCTTGCGTAGCCAAAGTAAGGAATGATCACATTTACGTTTTGAGCACTTGCTCTCTTTGCAGCGTCGATCATCAGCAGCAATTCCATAAAATTGTCTGCCGGCGGAAAGGTGGACTGCACGATGAAAATATCATGACCACGAACAGATTCTGTGAGGTAAGGCGACATTTCTCCATCGCTGAACTGTTGGTAGTTCACCTCACCAAGCGACTCGCCATACGCCTGGGCGATTTTGTCAGCCAGGTAGTAAGTAGCGCGTCCGGAAAATATTTTTACCGCCATTCTTTTAATTAAAAATCCCCCCGAAGGTTCGAGAGGATTGATACTGTTGCCCGACCAGGGCTCGAACCTGGACTCTCCTGAATCAAAATCAGACGTGTTGCCAGTTACACCATCGGGCAATACATTTTCAAATTGCCTTTCTGGCTTGTCCAGGGGCTAAAATTGAGGGGCAAAGGTAGAAGTATTTTGTTAAAGAAAAACCCTTGCGACCACTAATTTAAAGGGAATTTGGATGTAAAATTCATTGTTGAAGTTTTTTATCAACACTTATATCCAAGGCTCCATCCAATAAATCCAGTTACATGACCAACCATTTCATTCTGCCGCTCGTGAGGGTTTATGTACCTTATCAATCACTAAACAGGTGTGCAATGCAGAATATCATCACCATAAAATCGGAAGAATATAAACGATGTAAACGTTGATCTGCGCGTATGAAATGCTTACGGTTCTGGTGATTCATGAAATGGATCCTGAGAATTCACTTGCTTATCAATCCCTTAGCAAAGCGTTGTTGTTAAATAACAGAAAGGCGCAACTGTTTATTTACGATAACTCCTCTTCTCCGCATACACTACCGGTAAATCCATTATGGACGATAACGTATCAGCACGATCCGTCAAATCCGGGAGTCAGTCGTGCGTACAACCAGGCATTTATTGCAGCAAAAGAACGCGACATGCAATGGATGCTTTTTGCAGATCAGGATACTGCTTTTCCAGAAAATATTTACGAACGTTACACATACGCTGTCACCAGCCATAACGACTGCGATGTTTTTGCCCCCCATCTTATTGATTCAAAAGGCATCATCTCCCCTTTTCATAGAGGTATAACATCTGGTAAAAGACTCATTCAAGTTGTTACAGGAAAAAAATCAATTCTTCAATATCAAGCAATTAACAGCGGCTTACTGGTAAGTACACATATATTCCAGGCTGTTGGAGGATATGATGAAAGGCTTCGGCTTGATTTCAGCGATTTCGATTTCTTCAATAGACTTCAGCAACACTCCTCCAACATTGTATTTTTAGACTCACACTGCAAGCATGAACATTCTTCTACGATGCCCACTACTCAGGATAATGCAATTGATCGATTTAAAATATACCTGGACGCCATTACGATAATGCAGGTAGGACCATTTGGATTTATGTTTCCTGTCAGGGCTTTCCTGCGTGCACTCAAGCTCTCGTTTCAATATCGGTCGTTTCGATTCATAGGGACATACTTACTAAGGTGAATATGGCAAATCCTTATTTCAGCTATGCGATGGCATTTACAATTTCACTCATAGCGTATGCCTTTGGGTGGTCAACGTTATATCCGTCGTTAAGCGTGACGTTATTTTTATTTATTGCCATCACAATTGCACTTCACTTACTCTTTTCTTTCTACTGGCGGAATAAAATAAACATGGTTTATTTCCCGGCAAGTCAATTTCTTAATCCAGTAATAGCAACAATTTTTATTTATATCTTATGGACTGTTGATTTTATATACGAAGGCGGCATACCGCTGGTAAAGATCCTTACGAATCGACCTTATAATTACAGGTTGTTCGGAGTTCCTACCCTTCATGTTTTTACGGTTACGTTCGGATCATTCTTTACTGTCTATCTTTTTTCATTGTTTATTGAGCAGAAAAAGAAAATTTATCTCATACTCTATCTGGTTAATCTCTTTGCTGCTCTTCTTATTTACAGCAGAGCGATGCTACTCTTTAACATATCATCCAGTGTATTTGTATATTTCCTGAAATCGCCCCGTCTTTCCTGGAAAAGAATTTGTTTTCTTGTCATTACTCCAACCTTTCTGATCTATCTTTTCGGATTACTCGGCACGATACGCATCTCATTTGAATCAAAAGAGAAATATAACTCCAGCACATTTCTTACCATTGGACAGGCTTCCGGTTCCTTTAGAAATTCACACCTGCCGAATGAATTTTTCTGGGGATATATCTATCTGTCGTCTCCCCTTGCCAATCTTCAGCAAAACATAAATACGTTTAGTGTTCCACCTGCTTCCGTAAGCCGTACATTTCAACATATTTATAATGAAATGTCATTTGATTTCATATCCAAAAGAATAAATCGGGTCTTGGGTGTTGAACGTGCAGCAGAAAATAATCTTCCGGGAACTCCCTTTAATGTTTCCACTGTTTATTCAAGAAGTTATAGCTATCAATCGTGGTTTGGAATGATTATGATGGCGGTAGTGCTATTGATCATTCCTATTGTTTACATAAAATTTCTTCCACCTAACCGGTATCAGATTACAGGAATTGCAACATTGAATACAATGTTCCTTTTCCTTTTTTATGACAATACTATACGCTTCACAGGATTAGGATTACAACTGGCATACCCTTTTTTATTGCCGGCGTTTGAGAATGCAATTATTCATTTACAAAAAAAGATTGCTGTATGAATATCTCTGTTTGCATGGCGACACATAATGGTGAGAAGTATTTACGACAACAGGTCGACTCCATTCTCGCGCAGTTGAGCGGACATGATGAACTAATTATTTCTGACGATAATTCATCGGACACCACTCTTTCGATACTACACTCCTACAACGATTCGCGTATCATGCTGCTTGAGTCGAAGAAATTTGGCAGCCCATCCAGAAACTTTGAGCATGCTTTAACGCATTGTCGCAACTCATTTATTTTTCTGGCCGATCAGGACGATATCTGGCACCCAGATAAGATCACTGTTATGAAAGCAGCGCTGGAGAAAAATGATCTTGTTGTTTGTGATTGTGAGATCGTAAACGAAAACCTTTCCACATTACATCATTCATTTTTTAGTCAGAATCATTCCCGATCAGGCTTAATCAAAAATTTTGTTAAGAACTCGTTCATTGGTTGTTGCATGGCCTTTCGGAAACCCGTACTCACAAAAGCACTTCCCTTTCCTGAAAATATTCCGTTTCACGATCAATGGATCGGATTAATCGCTGAACGATATTTCACAGTCGCATTTATACCAGAAGTGCTTGTCGCTCATCGAAGGCATTTTAATAATTATTCATCAACCGGTGAAAAGAGTGAAGTCTCTTTCAGAGATAAAATAAAGTTAAGATTTCATTTGGCAAAAGAGCTACTCGATCATTAAATGAAAAAAATCACTGCCTCCATCGTTATCTACCAAAATAAAGCTGCTGATCTTGAGAGAGCTATTACGAGTTTCTTATCCAGTAGTATTGCCGGAGATCTGTTTATCATTGATAATTCACCAGAGCGCGGAGCGGAAGAACTATGTAAAAGATACAATTGCGAATACATATTCACAGATAGTAATCTTGGATATGGTAAAGCGCATAACCTGATAATGAATGAGATCATTGATACGTCTTCCTACCATATTATATTGAATCCAGATGTTTATTTCGGAAGGGACGTATTAGAGCAATTATACGATTTCATGGAAAGTCATCCACAAACCGGACTTGTAATGCCGAGAGTACTATATCCGAATGGCACGATACAACGTCTTTGTAAATTACTTCCTACACCATTGAATCTTGCAACCAGACGATTCTTTCCATCGGAAAAAGGATGGACAAAAAAGCTAAATGACCAGTATGAAATGATCTTCAGCAATTACAATAAGGTGATGAATGTACCATTTCTTTCAGGCTGCTTTATGTTCTTACGGAATTCCTCTTTAAAAGAAACCGGACTTTTTGATGAACGCTTCTTCATGTATGCGGAAGACACTGACTTATCGAGAAGAATTCACAAGAAGTTTAATACAGTATTTTATCCTTACGTTGAAATTTATCACAAGCATGCAAGAGGTTCTTACAAAAATCTCAAACTCACCTGGTACAATTTGAGAAGCGCCGTTCAATATTTTAATAAATGGGGATGGCTATTTGATGAGGAGAGAAAAGTAATCAATCAAAGCGCATCACAACCTCATGGTCATGAGAATTTTGAATTCATTGATTTAGTACAGGCGAGATTAACATCACGATCTTCGAATGAGTAAACACCATTACGATATCGTTTATCTGTCAGCATGGTTATTATGCATTATAACATTGCCACTACCGACCCACATAACAAGTTTTTTTTGCCTGGTACTGATTATTGTCTGGCTCTTTGATCTGAATTATAAAGAGAAGTGGGAACGTTTAAAAAAAGCAACCTGGATACTGCCTTTTAGCTTGTTTTTTGCTTTGCATATCGCCGGCGTTGCCTACTCGGATAATAGTAAGGATGGATTTTTTGAAGTGGAGAAGAAACTTGCATTTCTATTCATACCAATTATTGCAGCTTCAGGCAAAGTGCCCAGCAAATCAGATTTCAATTTTCTTAAAAAGGGCTTCATTATCGCGTGTGGTATACTGGTAATTTCCAGTCTCTGCATTCCCGCCATAAGTATGTTTAACGATGAACCCGCTCAACTTTTAAACTTTGATAGCATAACCTACCAACACTTCCATCAACTCAATCCGGCAGCATCAGCATGGTGGGAATATTTTTCATACATCCAGATCGGAAGCTGGATAGAAATGCATCCTACTTATTTTTCAATGTATCTCATCTTCTGCGTTATCATTTTGTTACAAGAGATGTTTGACAAAATGAAAGTGAGCATTACATCAATCTCTATCATTGTATTATTTACAGTATTTATAAGTCTCTTGTCCTCGCGAATGGCAATCATTTCCTACCTGCTCATACTGATCGGTTTACCAATTTTCAATGCAATCATTAGGAGAAATTATAAGATTGCTATCGTTCCCGCATTTTCTATTGTGCTACTCTTTGTTGTAATTTGGATTAATCCTGTGTCGCGATTCCGGATAATTCAGGAACCTGTCACCACATCGTATGATACTAATCCGAGTAATACGATCTGGAACTCTGTGAGCTTTAGGGTCCTTGAATGGAAAGCAAGTATTGATGAACTGAAACAATCATGGATGGCAGGTGTTGGTCCGGGGGACACACAGGATGCGCTCCACGCTCAGTACTTTAAATATGGAAAAAAAGTAGCTGATCTTAATTACAATGCACATAATCAGTATTTACAAACAATGCTTGAACTTGGTGTCCCAGGCATCATCCTATTATTGATTTGTATTTATAGCCCTCTTTTTAAAAATGTTCCGCTATCCGCAGAACACATTGCATTCATACTCTTGTTTGGTTTAATGTGTTTTACCGAGAGCATGCTTTCTGCCCAAAAGGGAATTATTTTCTTCACACTATTTCAGTCATTATATAACCGTAGCAATCTCGCATGATAGCATTACGAGCCATATCGAATACTGTAATAAAAGATGAAAAAAATATCCTACTGGCACTTCTCTATTTCGATATTTTTAATTATCCGTTAACTCAACATGAAATTGAATCATTTTCACCCCAGGCAATGGAAGGAAATTGGCAATCCTCACTTACATCATTGAGTGAGAAAAGAATGATTCATTTCATTGATGGCTTTTACTCTCTGCATAATAACGATTCATTGATCATACGCCGAAAAGCAGGTAATCGATTAGCCGAAAATAAAATAAAAGTCGCAAAAAGGATTTCAAAAATAATTTCCTTGTTTCCGTTTGTCCGTTCCGTAATGCTTTCGGGCTCTATCTCAAAAGGATACATGGAGAAGGAGAGCGATATCGATTACTTTATCATTACAGAAGAAGGGAGATTGTGGATAGTTCGTGGCGCAATGGCATTCATCAGAAGGTTATTTTTTCTTAACTCACACAAATATCTCTGTACGAACTACTTTATCGATGTTACTAATCTTGAGATAGCAGAAAAAAATATTTTCACTGCTATTGAAATTGCAACGTTAAAACCAATGACGGGAAAATCATACGCATTGCGTTTTCAACAAGCTAATATGTGGCATTACGATTATCTCCCAAACCAACACCCGGCTAGAGTCACAATGAATGAACCTACTACCCGCACAGAATGGATAGCTGAAAGAATTATGAAAAAAAATATTCTAGGCCGCATCGATCAGTGGATAATGAAAAAATTTATCTCCCGGTGGAGAAGCATACAACAACATCAGATGAATGAAAAGGATTTCTCAATTGCCTTTCAATCTAACGAACACGTGTCACGAAGTCATCCTGAATTTTATCAAAAGAAAGTCCTGTCGTCCTACACATCTAAAATTACCGAGTTTGAAAAACGTTTTAGCATAAGCCTTCATGAGTAAAGTATTATTTGCCAACACCTATTTTTACAAGCTTGATTCCAAGCAGTGGAAGTTCCGGCAGCCCTACCCTCCGCTGGGAACGCTTCAGGCTGCCGCTGTTGTTCGCGAACTCGGTATGTCTACAGCCGTTTTCGATGTGAGCCTTACCGATAATCCACTGGAAATAAAAACTGCCTTGGTAAATGAAAAACCAACGTATTTCATTCTGTATGATGATGGATTTAATTATCTCACCAAGATGTGCCTTACGATAATGCGAGAGGCCGCTTATAAAATGGCTCTTCTTGCCAAGCGAAGCGGATGTATTGTAATCATCAATAGTTCTGATGCCAGCGATCATTATGAAAAGTACTTTGAGAATGGGGTTGATTATGTTATCCGGGGTGAAGGTGAAATGAGACTCAAAGAGCTCTTAACAGCTCTCGATAAAAGAACGGACACCTCTATGCTATCAGGCCTTGCATTCAGGAAGCATGGTAGATTAACGGTTAATCCGTCAAAAGAAGTTTTGAAAAAACTAGATGAACTTCCCATACCGGCGTGGGATCTTATCAACCTGACCCCCTATCAGTCACTATGGAAAAAGCACCATGGATATTTCTCGTTAAATATTGCTACAACAAGGGGTTGTCCTTACAAATGTAATTGGTGCAAAGCCTATCTATGGCAATCGATACAATTCAAGATCACCAGAGCATGTTGTAAAAGAGATTGAATACCTAATAACAAATTATCAACCCGATCACTTCTGGATGTGTGACGATATTTTCGGATTGAAGCCAGGCTGGATAAAAAGCTTTAACGACCTGGTCCATAAAAGAAAACTTAGTTTTAAGTATAAGATCCAATCACGTGTTGATCTGGTAGTTGAAAAAGATATTGTTCAATCGCTTGCTGAAAGCGGCTGCGAATCAGTATGGCTTGGTGCCGAAAGCGGATCCCAGAAAATTCTTGATGCGATGGACAAAGGCACAACGCTGGAACAAATCCATAAAGCTTCTCAGTCTTTAAAACAATCTGGCATTAAAGTAGCCTTCTTTCTTCAATTCGGATATCCGGGAGAAATGAGTGCTGACATTGATGCTACTATAAAAATGGTGCTAAAAGAAATGCCGGATGAAATCGGTATTTCCGTTTCATATCCTTTGCCAGGAACAAAATTTTATGAGAACGTAAAGTCACAGCTTCTTGAAAAAAGAAACTGGACTGATTCAGATGACCTCGCCATGCTTTATCAAAGTTCTTTTCCAGTGGCGTATTATAAAATTCTACAACGCTATGTACACAGCAGGTATCGCATTCAGCGAGGAGTAAATCTATTTAAAACACGTATAAAAAAACCTATGCTTAAAAAGAAAGATATCCGAAAGGTGATCTCAATGCTCTACCATATTCCTCTTTCAATTATTCAATCTTACCGGCTCAAGCGATTGAGTGTGCAACATGCTTCATAAAAAAATACCCGTATCCGGCTTTACTCCCGTTCAGGAGGCTTTCAGCAAGCAATCAGAACACTACGACCTTGATGATTTCTCCAATCAGATTCTAATTCAATGGAGGCAACTCGTTTATAACAATATTGACAAATTCATGAAACCGAATAGCCGTATTCTTGAATTAAATGCAGGTACAGGAATTGACGCACTTCGAATGGTATTATTGGGACATACTGTTCATGCCACCGATTATGCACCAGGGATGATAAAAAAGATCAACCAAAAGATTTTTACATATGATCTGTTGGGGCGATTCACATCGCAGCAATGTTCTTTTGAGTCGCTGGATCAAATCTCGGAGAAAAAGTTCGACTACGTTTTTTCAAATTTTGGGGGATTAAACTGCTGCAGCAACTTAACAAAAGTCACGGATCATTTGTCAGACCTGTTAAAACCAGGGGCTTTTATTACATGGGTGATCATGCCAAAAGTAAGTTTATGGGAATTACTCCGGGTCTTTAAAGGCAGGATGGCAGCATTCAGAAGATTCAAAAGCACAGGTACGATCGCGCATCTTGAAGGAGAGTATTTCAAAACATACTATCATTCGCTGCAGGATATAAAGAAAGCATTTGGAACAAATTATACTTTTTTGAAATGCGAAGGACTTGGCACGATCTCACCACCACCAGCCAGTCTTGGCTTCTCTTTAAAGTATCCTGCTATCTATTCGTTTTTAAGAAATATTGATCACCTGATAAAAAATACTTTTCCGTTCAATCGCTGGGGCGACCATATCATAGTGACATTTCAATTCAAAGGGTAAATGAAGATATCCGGCAAACCCCTCCTGTGGATCGATCGATTATTCTGGCCTTCTCACAGGTTAGCTGACTTCATTTTAGATCATTTTGGAAAAACAGATCCAAAACCGGAAGAACGAATTCTTATCATTAAATTCCTGGGGTTAGGAAGTATCATCAGGCTTTCTTCTTTATTGAAAAGAAATGGCGTAGACAAAGGCAAGATCACTTTAATTACCCTTGAACCCAACAGGGAATTATGCAAGTTGATTCAATTTGATAATGTTCACTTTATCCAAACAAAAAATATTCTCCTCTTTTTAAAAGACTGCTTCAAAATACTTCTATCTGTCAAATCCGAAAACTTCTCCCTGATTATAGATTATGAAAGATGTTCTCACTCTGTTGGATTATTCCGTATAGTATTAGGATTTCTTGCACGGTGCAAAACAATATCATTTGAATCTGAAAGAACTGTTCAAACCACACGACAGATCATTTTTCCGATAGAAGAGTTCAACCAGGAGGAATTATTTTTAAAAGGAATTACATTCATGCCTCGTACAAATTCCCTGCCATCTGTTGAAGAGATGATACAAATTGAACCGTTAAAAATTCTTGTTAATATCAATGCAAGCAATTACCTTCTTGCCCGACGATATCCAGTTGATTGTTTTGCCGAGATCATTCGATCATTAAACGAATGGAATTCCTCGTATACGTTTTATTTAACGGGTTCTGCTGCAGAAATTAAATATGTAACTGAATTAGAACAAAAACTCCAGGGACTTCCAGTTATAAATGTCGCCGGTAAATGGAGCCTTGATACACTGCGCCATGAACTGGCGTCTTGCGCATTATTTATAACCTGTGACTCCGGCCCGCTACAACTTGCTATTACGGAAGGAGTCTCCACAATTGCATTATGGGGACCAACCCAGCCAGAGCATTTTGGCTACGGTACTATCCGTCACCTTCACAATATCTCATTGAATTTGCCATGCTCGCCATGCTTCCGGCATCCGGCATCAAATCCCGCCGTTGCATGCAACGGACGAATTGATTGTTTGACAAAATTACCATCATCCCTTATCATCGCGAAGGCTAAAAGTATTCTAACGTTGACGGAAACATCGCGACCTGTCAATGCATCGGAAATATTTGAGCGGAATAGCATTACTGAATTTTCAATCACGTAATTTGAAACCGGTAGCTGAATATTTTATTCTGGCACTATTGATGACCTTTTCAGTGATCAAAGGAGTAGTGCCCGGCTGGAAGCAGGTTCACAGCGATTTTGCCAATTACTATGTATCATCAAAATTGATAACAGAAAATCAATCGCTTGACAGGCTTTATGATAATGCATGGTTCCAGCAAAAAATTAATGAGCAAGGAATAGAAACAGTAGGAAAGTTTTCACCATTTCCGCCCGCTACAGCATGGATGATGCTACCGCTTACTTCTTTTAGTCCATTAACGGCACAACGAATTTTTCTTATTATAAATTTAATTTTCACATTACTTGGAATTATTCTTCTTCAAAAAATAATTCACTGGAAAATTCATCACTGTGCGATGCTGGTATTCGGCTGTGGGCTTAGCCTGACCAATAACGTTGCGTTTGGTCAGGTCTACTGGATCATGACTGTTTTTACTTTATTTTCAGTTTGGATCGTAAGGAAAAATTATCCGATTATAGCCGGAGGCATATTAACGACCTTCGCTTCTATAAAATATTTTCCAATCGTTTTTATCGGGGGCTATTTCCTTAATTCATTTCATAGTAAGAAAATTGATGTTAACTCTTTCTTTCTTCAACGTAACAGTAGAAGGGTATTCATTTCAGCATTGTCATTCGGAATAGTTATTATCGTTGCAGAATTTATGTTCTTTGGTGGTGACGTTTTAAAACAATTTATCAATTCTGTCCTTCTTCCGCACCTCGATGGTGTTCTGTCCGGGCAGGGACTATTTGCTTTTCAATTTCAATCGTGGGATAATTTCTTAAGAAATCTTTTTGTAGCAGATCCTAAATACAATCCTTCACCCTTCATGGATTGGCCTTCTGGCAGAATAATTTTTAAAATTATAGTAACCTGCGTTGTATTAGGTTCTATGATCAAAGTATTATTCCAATTCAGAAATTCCGATATATTGAAACGACAAGCTGTTTATCTGTCGGTTCCGGCATTGGCTGCGTTAGTTCTGTTACCAGCGTCCGCAACATATCATTTCATTCTGCTGCTAATTCCTATTGCAATAATAATTGGCCATGATCTCATCGAAAGAAGGTTTGTAATTGCAGCACTGATACTTTACTCCAGCATTGGATTCATTCCGTATGGTATTGCATTTCAATTAGGTCGCTCGGTAGGATTAGTGTTTGCTTACCCTCGATTGTGGCTCATCTCCATTTTATACACAGTTGTTTTATACGGATTGTTGAAAAGATCAGAATCAGAAAAGAGATGATTCCAAACTTCAATTTTTCCTTCCGGCAACGCGTCAAGCTGGGAATAACCAATACGGTGTTTGGTCTTTCAGGAACTGTTTTCAATTTCATTTTTTCAATAATCATTGTCAGAATGTTTTCCTCCCTCCTGTGGGGAAGCTTTACTCAATTAATGCTGCTGGTAACAGTAGCTAATCTTATCTCGGGTTGGGGCAACAAAGAGTATCTCATTCGTGAATTTAGTCGCAATCTTAAGATCGCCTACGTGTGGCAAACATCCATTATTAGTCGGACGATCATATTCATTGCCCTCATTCCAGCTTTATTTATCACACTACCTACTCTTACAAATTACCTGTTGTTGCTTTCCTGGGTTTCCATCAACTTTATAGCAAGATCCTTTGATAGCATTATCGTATTTGAGAGAAAATTCAAAGAAGCGATTATTATCGAATTTGCCGGATTTACGCTTATACTATTATTCCTATTCCTCTTAAAAAATAATATGAGCATCAGCATCCTCATGCTCCTGTTCATTAGCTCCTTGTTTCTAAAAACGCTATTGTATTCGATTTTATTCAGGAAAGATCTGTTTATTATGACTGAAGCAAGATTCAGTTGGAGCCATCTTATTATATGCTTACCCTATTTTCTACCTCCGTTCATTGGATTTCTGCAGGCGAAGTCAGATACATTCGCTATTGCACTACAACTTTCCGATAAAGAACTTGGGGAGTATTATGTTCTATTAAGTCTTCTCTCCTATTGTCATGCCACTGCCATTCTTGCCATAACTCCCTTTCTAAAAAACATGTATCGCATCAATTCAGAATCACTTCAAAAAATAAAAAGGACATTTATTACAATCGGATTATCCTGGTCAGTAATTTGCATTATCGGAATTTATCTGATGCTAACTTTCATTTATAAAATTGAGTTCACCCGTTTCACCTATCTCATTGCCTGGCTTACACTTCCACCCTACTTTTTCTACTTTCTGCTAATGCAGGATTTTCTACGCCAGGATAAACCTTATCCGATTGTAGTCATTAATATGATCGCTGCAGGTCTTAATTTTCTGATGAGCATGTTATTGATTATGTATTACGGATTTACCGGAGGACTGATCTCTTGCGCCCTGATGCAATGGTTGCTGCTGCTGGGCTTCATCGTAGCCCGTCGGTTAAAAACTGTTAAAGAACAAACAGCATGACAGGTCCGATTCTCAGTGTGATCATGCTCACGTACAATCGTGAAAGATACATTACCGAAGCAATCACGAGTGTACTTAATCAAACTTTTCAGGAAATTGAGTTAATAATTATTGATGATGGATCGTCCGATAGGACCGAGATCATTGTTAATGAAATCAATAGTAGCAGGATACTGTATTATAAATTTCCACATTCAGGAAAAGGTTCTCAATTGCGAAACCTGGGTTTGGAGAAATCACATGGAAAATTTATTGCGTTTATAGACTCCGATGATGTCTGGCTTCCGGAAAAAATCCGAATTCAATTAGACAAACTGTACAGTAACTCAGGAAAGCCCGGGTTTGTATTTTCCGACATACTACTATTCAACAATAGTGGAGAGGTATTAAAAAGCCATATCTATAAAGACGTAAATCTGTCAGGGAGTAATCTTTTCAGTCAATACGTTGAAAACGAGTTTGCGATCTATCCATCAACGATACTATTTGACAAGCGTTGCCTTGAAGCTACTGGCAAACTGAGCGAACTTTTTTCATGGACTGATAATGATTTCTTTCACCGCATGGCATTTTACTATGACGGATTTCTTATTAAGAAACCATTAGTAAAAATTCGCAGACACGATACAAACACATCTGCAAAAGCAGGCCAAAAGACAATTGATGAGATGATGCATATGTTAACAGATTTTCATAAAAAAGGAATGATCAATAAGAGTGTATTCGTTAAAATGATATCCTATTATTATTATCTAAGTGGAATGTTGTTCCTGAATGACAGAGATCATTTCCTTGCCCGAAAGGCATTTCTAAATTGCATACAAAACAATCCATTTAACCTAAAAGCCTGGATCAGGGGTGGACTCACTTACTTTAATATTCTTAAATTTTGAGAAAACTTTTTCACATTATCAGACATTTTGCGTTTCAGTTTGCAAACTTATCGCATACTACTTCCACTGGTATGTGTATTCGTATAAAAAGTGAAATGGAATGGAGAATCTATAACGATGTATTTGTTGATGGAGATTACGACGAAGTAATCTTAAAATTAATTGCGAAAACCCAACAGAAAAATTACACTATTCTGGATCTGGGTTTTAATGTAGGCTTCTTTACATTGCGCCTCGTTCATCTTGCATTAGCCAAATCAAATCATAATAATTTTAGGATCCAGGGGATTGAGGCTTCTGAGGAATTGATTAAAGAGTCCCAACAACGAATTAATTCATTGGATCTTTCAAAGGATAAATTCAAAATAAAACTTAACAGGGGATTAATTGGTCAGGTCGATGGTCAAGGTACGTTCTACCATTTTAAAGATCACGGGCTGAGTTCTGTATTCAGAAAAAATGGCAAAGCCGAAACTATTCCGTTTATAAACATATCCCATCTCATTTCCGACTGGGAACAAGTTGATCTGCTGAAATGCGATATCGAAGGATCAGAATTTGAATTCATAAAAAATTATCCGGACATCCTGAAAAAGACTAACCTGGCAATTTTTGAATTTCATACTGAATTCTGCCACTACGAAGATTGCATTAAGCTCATAACATTATCGGGACTTATCCAGCGCCAAATAATTCGCCGATCATCTCACTCCTGCATTGAACTTTTTTGGAGATGAACGTGCCAACTATCTTTTTTATTGGAACAGGTGTTGGTAGAGATTTAAGGGGATTTGAAGCTCACACTATCGATCTTTTTAATCACGTAAGAAATGAAAAAGAGTTTAAGACTTACCTGATCAGAGGAGGCGGAGTAAATACAGAACAGGAAATCACTATCTCATCCATCAGCCGAAAATCCAGAACAGCAAGAGTTATCGGTTACCTACTACGAAAGAATCCATATACAATTAATCAGTTGAGTTTTCTGAAAGGATTGATCCGGCTGATCTATCGAATGAAACCAACAACACTTTATCTTGGCGAACCCATTCTCTTTAACCATCTGTGCCGATGGAGAAATTTTTCAGGAATGAATTTCAATATGATATTCTATACCGGTGGAAATACCATTCCACTAAAAATGAGAGAAAATGATATTCTTCAACTGGTGACACCGTCCGTCATCTCCCTTGCACTGAAACGAGGTGTTCACCGGAAGCAAATGATACACCTCTCCCACTTTATCAATATACCAACAGAACGAATTAGTGATACGAGAGACGCAAAGGAAAAATTAGGAATATCAGCAGATCGAAAAATCGTACTATCCGTTGGAGCAATTGACTCTTCCATAAAGCGAATGGACTACCTCATTGAAGAAATTAGCAAGTTCAATTCTTCCTGTTTTCTGATCCTGCTTGGCGAGGAAGAACTTGAAACGCCACACATAAAAATGCTAGCCGAACAAAAACTTGGTGCAGGTAACTACTACATTAATAGAATAGAAAGAAATGAA
>Ga0123336_10000803_pt1 | contig 30541 bp, 32 predicted proteins | sample SSSSmetaG_FD_96466 | JGI IMG/M metagenome (GOLD analysis project Ga0123336, IMG submission 96466) | Glacier valley bacterial and archeal communities from Borup Fiord, Nunavut, Canada, to study Microbial Dark Matter (Phase II) - ​SSSS metaG | ecosystem: Environmental > Aquatic > Freshwater > Ice...
AATGCTATTTATTTATAGAAGCTTCAAAGGTTTCTAGAGATATTAAATCAGAATTAGAGGCTGATAGTATTGAATTAAAAGATTATAATGAGACAGAGAAACTTTTACAGGATATCAAAGATACTGATGCAATCATGTTTGATGGTAATATGATTAATGCTCACCTGTACAGCGCTATTAATATTAAGGCTTCAAAAATAGATTGCATTAATATAACCACAATGTTAAAGGCTGTTAAAAACAAAACTGAATTAGAAAATTTAAGAGATTGCCAAATATATGATGGTGTAGCCATGGTAAAGTTTATAAAATGGTTAAAAAGCTCAGTAGGTGAAGAAAAAATTACTGAACTTTATGCAGGAGATAAGCTGGAAGAGTTCTGTAGACAGTACGAACTTTGTGTTGACCTCAGCTTTGATACTATAGCGGGGTATAAAGATCATGCTGCTATGATGCATTATTCAGCAAAGCCAGATACTGCTTATACTCTAAAAAAAGAGGGCTTATTACTGGTGGATTCTGGTGGACAATACTATAATGGAACAACTGACATAACAAGGACTATTGTCTTGGGTAAGCTAACTGAAGAAGAGAAAAGAGATTATACTTTAGTATTAAAAGGTAATATTGCCTTAACCACTACTAAATTTCTATATGGCTCTACAGGCTCAAATTTAGATATATTAGCGAGACAGCCTATTTGGAAGTATGGCATAGATTATAAATGTGGAACAGGTCATGGTGTGGGATTTTTCTTAAATGTACACGAAGGACCTCAAAGGTTTGTACAAGCACTTAATACTGTAAAACTTGAAGAAGGCATGATTATTACTAACGAACCAGGTATATATAAAGAAGGAAAACATGGTATTAGGACTGAAAATATGTTGGTAGTTGTCAAAGATGAGAAAACGGAATTTGGACAATTTATGAAGTTTGAAACAATTACTTATTGCCCAATTGACTTAGCAGGAATAGATAAAACATTACTAACAGAAAGTGAAATAGAATGGCTGAATACTTATAATCGAACTGTGTATACAAAGCTATCTCCTTGTTTAAACGAAGAGGAAAAAGCTTGGTTGGAAAAGGAAATACAGAATTAGTAAAACTAAATGTATATAAAACTTATATAAAAAAGTAGCCCTTAGCAAGTGTTTTGAAATATTTCAGAGCCCTTGGGGGTTACTTTTTGCTATACTCGTACAGGGTATGAAAATTACAAAATTTGTGATGGATTTTATTAAAGGATATATAGTAATATATTACATAATATAGTATAAAATAGGGATGTGCATTTTGCATATAAATTTTTGACTTTTATTAGAGGTGTAACTTTGACTAGATTATTAATAAAACTATTCGTGAAGGATTATAAAAATATATCGAACTTTAAGGTTCGTGAGAGCTATGGCAAGTTTGCCGGTATTGTTGGTATTATATCAAACTTAATACTTTTTCTCATTAAAATAGCTGTTGGAACGATCTTTAACAGTATTGCAATAACTGCAGACGCTATAAATAACTTATCAGACTCCGGCTCCTCCCTAGTAACTGTGATTGGATTTAAAATTTCTGGTAAACCTGCGGATGCAGAACATCCATACGGCCATGCACGTATGGAGTATATCTCTGGCTTAGTTATTTCATTTGTAATTTTAATATTAGGGCTTCAGCTAATTAAAAGCTCTGTAGAGAAAATAATTACTCCTCAAGTTGCAGAATTCAGTATCATTACTGTATTTGTGCTTGTGGTTGCTATTAGTATTAAGCTATGGCAGTGCTTGTTTTATAACAAAACAGGGAAGATTATCAATTCTACAACTCTAATTGCTACGTCTATTGACAGCAGAAATGATATTATTAGTACTTCAGCTGTACTGATTGCAACTATAGTCACACGATTAACTGGTTTTAATTTGGACGGTTACATGGGCGTGGTCGTCGCAATTATCATTATAATAACTGGAGTCAGGCTGGTCATGGATACCATCAGCCCATTGCTTGGAACTGCACCAACTAGAGAACTTGTGGATGGCATATATAAAAAAATCTTAAGTTATGATGGTATTATTGGTTTGCACGACTTAACAGTACACAGCTATGGTGCGGCTCAATGCTTCGCATCTGCTCATTGTGAGGTGCCAGCTGAACAGGACATAATGGTAAGTCATGATATAATTGATAATATTGAACGTGATTTTCTGAAAAATCAAAGTATAAACATGGTAATTCATCTTGACCCAATTATTACTAATGATCCTAAAACGAATGAATTAAAAAACTCAGTAAAGAATATTATTGAGCAGATTTCTCCAAAAATCTGCATGCATGACTTTCGTGTGGTATGGAGTGTAACCCACTCAAATCTTATTTTTGATGTAGTAGTTCCCTTTGATTTCAAATGGAGTGACGATGAGCTGATAAAACTCATTGCGGATGAAATTCATAATATAGATGCGACATATCACTCGGTAATTACAGTTGACCATGATTATGTACCAAAAGAGAATTAGTGTGATTGCTTTCTTATATTGCAAAGCAACTTTTGCAATATAAAAAAGCAATATAAGCAATGAAAATTGAATATTGTAAAAGTATACTAAGGATGGTAAAATCTTTTCAGGAGGGTTTAAAATTATGAGTAAAGCAGATATTGGCCTTATTGGTTTGGCAGTTATGGGCGAAAACCTTGTTATGAACATGGAAAGTAAAGGATTTTCAGTTGCAGTTTTTAATCGTAGTACTGAAAAAGTTACAAACTTTATTGAAGGTAGGGCAAAAGGTAAAAATATTATTGGAACTTACTCAATTCAAGAACTTGTTGACAGTTTAAAGAAACCACGAAAAGTAATGCTGATGGTTAAGGCTGGAAAACCAGTTGATGATTTTATTGAATTAATTATTCCCCACCTCGAAAAGGGTGATATTATCATTGATGGCGGAAATTCGCATTTCCCTGATACAATTCGCCGTACAAAGTATTTAGAGGATAAAGGCCTGTTATTTGTTGGAACAGGTGTATCAGGTGGAGAAGAAGGTGCTCTTAAAGGTCCAAGTATGATGCCTGGTGGATCACATGAAGCATGGCCTTTTGTTAAGCCTATACTTCAGAGCATTTGTGCTAAGGTTGAGGATGGAACCCCATGTTGTGACTGGGTAGGCGATAATGGAGCAGGTCACTTTGTTAAAATGGTTCATAACGGAATCGAATATGGTGATATGCAATTAATATGCGAAGCATATAGTTTGATGAGAGATTACCTTGGCATGTCAGCAGATGAAATGCATGAGGTATTTGCAGAGTGGAATAACGGTGAATTAGATAGTTACCTTATAGAGATTACAAGGGATATTCTGGCATATAAAGATACAGATGGACAGCCAATAGTTGATAAGATACTTGACACTGCTGGCCAAAAAGGTACAGGAAAATGGACCTCCATTGCAGCATTGGATGAAGGTATTCCGTTGACCTTAATAGGTGAAGCAGTTTATTCACGTTGTCTTTCAGCAATAAAAGAAGAGCGTGTAGTTGCATCGAAAATACTTACTGGGCCAACAGCTAAATTTGAAGGAGATAAAAAGGCATTTATAGAAGATATTAAGAATGCACTTTATGCTTCGAAAATAGTATCTTATGCTCAAGGTTATACTCTTTTACAGGCTGCTGCTAAAACATATGGTTGGAACTTAAACTATGGTGGAATAGCATTAATGTGGCGTGGAGGATGTATTATCAGGTCTGCTTTCCTTGGAAAGATAAAAGAAGCTTTCGATAAAGATTCAGAGCTAAGCAATCTATTATTGGCTCCTTTCTTCAAAGAAAAAGTTGATACTGCTCAAGCTGGTTGGAGAAGAACTGTAGCAACTGCTATGCTTAATGGAATTCCGGTTCCTGCTTTCGCAACAGCACTATGCTACTTTGATGGTTATAGAAATGAAAGACTGCCAGCAAATCTTTTGCAGGCACAGCGCGATTATTTTGGTGCACATACCTACGAACGTGTTGACAAGAAGCGTGGAGAATTTTTCCACACCAATTGGACCGGAGAAGGTGGTAATACAGCTGCATCCACTTATATTGTATAATATTTAGTATATAGAATTGCCGTTTGAGGTGGTTGTTAATCACCTTAAACGGCTTTTTTCGTATATTTAAACGTTGACAAGCCAATTTCATTGTGCTAGAATCGTGATGAATTAAATATTGGGGAGCTTGTGTTACAGGCTGAGAGGAAGTGAAAAACTTCGACCCTTATACCTGATTTGGATAATGCCAACGTAGGGATGAAACATTAGATTAGATTATTTAGTGGGATATACCGATTGGTGTATCCCACTTATTTTTTTATGTGCGTGTTTTTCCATTACTATGTTTGGAAAGGCGTAAGCGCAAAAGAAATTGGAAAACAACATTTTTATAAGGAGGGTCTAACATGAATAATGAAAAAACGTCTATACTTGGGAATGGTTTGATTTGGTTTGGAGCAGCGGTTTCTATTGCTGAGATTTTAGCTGGAACATTTGTAGCTCCTCTTGGCTTTGCCAAGGGTGTTGTGGCAATATTGTTAGGACATACTATTGGCTGTGTTCTTCTATATTTTGCAGGACTTATTGGAGGCAATACAGGCAAGAGTGCAATGGAAACAGTAAGGCTTTCCTTTGGCAGCAAGGGTTCAATACTTTTTGCAGTGCTCAATGTTCTGCAGCTAGTGGGCTGGACAGCTGTGATGATTATCGGAGGGGCAAAGGCTACTGCCGTTATTGTAAATCCTGCTTTTGGTACATTAGGAGAAAACATGTGGTGCATTGTTATTGGTGCGCTGATTATTTTATGGCTTCTAATTGGTGTTAAGAATCTAAATAAAATTAATGTATTTGCTATGGGTGGTTTGTTCCTTCTAAGCATTGTGCTTAGTGTAGTTGTATTCCGTGGAGGTTCTGTAGGCGAGATAGCAGGGGATATGAGCTTTGGTGCTGCTGTAGAACTTGCTACGGCTATGTCACTTTCTTGGCTTCCGCTTATTTCAGATTATACCAGATTTGCGAAACAGCCTAAGGCGGCAACTATGGTTAGCTCTGTAGCTTACTTTATCACTAGCAGCTGGATGTTTGTCATTGGTCTGGGCGCCGCAATCTTTACTGGAGAATCAGACATCGCGCAGATAATGCTACGCGCTGGATTGGGAATAATCGGTGTACTCATTATTATCCTTGCTACTGTAACTACGACTTTTATGGATGCGTATTCAGCAGGAGTCAGTTTTACTAGCATCATGGGAAAAGTGAATGAAAAGTGGATTGCTATCATTGTATGTATTCTTGGTACACTGCTCGCTATGTTTACTCCTATTGAGCAGTATCAAGACTTCCTATATCTAATTGGTTCTGTATTTGCTCCTATGATCGCTATTCAGATAACCGATTTCTTTCTAATCAAGCAAGATCATGCAAAAGAAACAGTGAATGTAACTAACCTCATATTGTGGGTGGTGGGGTTCATGATTTATCGCTTATTCATGACCGTAGATACAGTTGTAGGTAGCACCCTGCCAGTTATGATAATAACCAGTATTTTATGTTTATTAGTAAATGGAGGGAAAAAATTATGTTTGAAGAAATAATAAAAAACGTGTATGCGAAAACTCCGTTGGTACATACCATTACCAATTATGTGACAGTAAATGATTGCGCAAATATCCTTCTGGCATGCGGTGCATCTCCTATTATGTCTGATGACCAGAAGGAAGTGGAGGAGATTACCTCCATCAGCAATGCACTTGTCATTAACATTGGAACGCTGAATGAAAGGACCATACAGTCCATGCTCAAAGCTGGGAAAAGGGCCAATGAGCTTTCTCATGTAGTTCTCCTTGACCCTGTGGGCGCTGGTGCATCCACCATGCGTACTTCCACTACCTTTGAACTTTTAAAAGAAGTGAAATTCTCCGTAATTCGCGGCAATATTTCTGAGATCAAAACAGTTGCTAAGGGGAGTGGAACTACAAAGGGCGTTGACGCTGATGTAAGCGACACTTTAACTGACGAAAATCTTGATGAGGCGATTTCATTTGCAAAAGGGTTAAGTGCAAAAACTGGTGCAATTATAGCCATGACTGGCAAAATTGATTTAGTTGCGGACAGCAAAAAGGCATATATCATTCGAAATGGAAATGCAATGATGTCAAAAATAAGTGGAACCGGCTGTATGCTTTCTACTGTAATTGCAGCCTACTGTGCTGCAAATCCAGAGCAACTTTTAGATGCGACAGCAGCATCGGTTTGCGCTATGGGCTTGTGCGGGGAGCTCGCTTACGATAAACTAATAAAAAATGATGGTGGAACCTCCACCTATCGCACATATATTATTGACTTTATGAGCAAGATGAACACAGAGATTTTGCAGGGAGGCATGAAAATTGAAAGTCGATAAAGCATCCATGCTTCTATACGCCATCACAGACCGTGCATGGCTTGGGGACAATTCCCTAGGGGAACAGGTGGAACAAGCCATCAAGGCAGGCGTTACAATTGTACAGCTTAGGGAAAAACATCTTGACTTTGAAGCTTTTGTTAAACAGGCAAAAGAGATAAAGAAAGTTACTGATCGCTACAAGATCCCATTTATTATAAATGACAACATTGAAGTTGCTCTCGCCTGCAATGCAGATGGCATTCATGTGGGCCAGAGTGATATGACTGCAGGAAATGTGAGGTCCCTAATCGGTGAGGACAAAATCCTCGGAGTGTCAGCGCAGACAGTGGAGCAGGCCATATTGGCAGAGAAAAACGGTGCAGATTACCTTGGAGTTGGAGCAATGTTTTCTACCTCCACGAAGCTTGATGCAGACGCGGTGACCTTTGACACACTTAAAGCAATTTGTACTGCTGTTTCAATCCCAGTGGTAGCAATTGGGGGTATAGGCGAACATAATATTTTAAAGCTAAAGGGTAGCGGTATTGAGGGTGTTGCGGTTGTTTCTGCAATCTTTGCACAAACAGATATCTTTGCCGCAACTGAAAGGCTAACTGCTCTTGCTAATGAGATGGTAGAAGTATAGGAAGTAGTAGCGAAAGAAAAGAAAGTGAAAGAGTTGAGGGCTGGGGGAGCTGGAATACAAATATAGTTTTAAAAAATTGGAGATGGATAATAATGAAAAAGATTTTGACAATTGCAGGTTCGGATTGTAGTGGAGGTGCAGGTATTCAGGCGGATATTAAAACAATTACCGCTCATAAAATGTATGCTATGAGTGCAATCACCGCACTGACCGCGCAAAATACCACTGGAGTTTACGGTGTGCTGGAGGCAACTCCAGAGTTTGTGGGACAACAATTGGATTGCATATTCACCGATATTGTGCCAGATGCTGTGAAAATAGGTATGGTTTCAAACGCCGCAATTATTGAGATGATTGCGGATAAGTTAAAGGAATATGGGGCAAAAAACATTGTGGTAGATCCTGTAATGGTTTCCACAAGTGGAAGTAAGCTCTTAAGTGATGGAGCAATGGATGCACTGATAAAAAGGTTGCTGCCAATAGCTGCTGTGATAACTCCAAATATTCCTGAAGCAGAAAGTCTCTGCGGTTTTTCCATTGAAACTGAGGGCGATATGCTACGCGCTGCAAAGGTAATCGCAAAAATGGTGCAGGGTGGTGTTCTAATTAAGGGCGGTCATCTTACAACAAGTGCAGATGATTTACTTTATGTTAATAATGAAGCACATTGGTTTCATTCTCCCAAAATTGACAATCCAAATACTCATGGTACAGGTTGTACATTGTCATCTGCTATTGCTTGCAATTTAGCATTGGAGAATTCTATGGAAGAAAGCATCAATAATGCAAAGGAATATATTACGGGTGCGCTAAAGGATGGTCTTAATTTGGGTAAGGGAAGTGGACCATTAAATCATAGTTATCAGATAAAGTTGAAATGATACCAGACTATTCTATACAGGAGGATAGATGAGGTTAATATGATTTTGACATTTTTCTATCCTCTTAGAATAATACTTATATTTGTTTAACAAAAAAGTTTTTTATAAAAAACAAAAGACAGGAGGTCCTGCCTTTTATAAAATCTAATAGAATATTTTATCGTTTTAGTAATAATGTTTTTCTTTGTTTGTAATCTTCTTCGTCAATTTCTCCCCGGGCGAACCTTTCATCTAAAATCGTAAGGGCGTTGTCTGACCCGGATTCATTCTTTGCATTTATCTTTTTATGTTTAAAAATCACATATATAACAATTCCGATTAAAATTAGTGCAATGAGCATCATTCCGAATCCACCTCCAATAAACCCACACCTACCAAATCCATTGTATCCATATCCAAAACGCATCATCAAGATATACCTCCTTTTTGGTTAAATAAATTGGCACTCGATTATTGCCATGTAACTTACAATATATTATTATATTCAAATTATACAATACAGTTGTGAAGAAAGTATGAAGATAAAATAATATTTTAATAAGTTTTAAGCATCAATTTGTATTTATAAATGCAGTATTTTATAAAATAATATATTATGATATAATTTAATATAAATATACCCGTATACCGTATTGAAGGAGAGTAGCTATGAGCGAAATTGATATGAGTAACATTGAAAAGAAAGAGGATCTTTTAAAAAGGCTTAGACGAATTGAAGGCCAGGTAAAAGGTATTCAGAGAATGATTGAAGAAGAAAAATATTGTGGGGATATATTAATACAAGTTTCAGCAGTCCGCGCGGCAACGAATAAAGTTGGTAGTCTGATACTTAAGAATCACTCTATGACATGCATTCAAAATGTGGTATCAGCTGAAGATAAGGAAAAGGCTATGAGTGAACTTGCTAAAACAATGCAAAGCTTCATGCGATTTGCTGAATGAGCCTAGTCCAAACGTTTAGAGAATTAAGGTGCTCAAATAAGCTCTCCTTTCTGGTAGTAGGATTATTAGAACTGTATACCAGAAAGGGGAGCTTATCATTTTGTTTCACCTCATGTTTATTAACTTTTCAATCGTAAATTAGTATTGATTATTGTTTCTTAACAAATTTCATCTTTCAATAAAATCTTAGTTATTTCTATTATATCTTCATCAACAACACTGTAACAGATTTCTAGACCTTTACGCTCACCTTCTATTATGCCCGCAGACTTAAGCTTTGCAAGATGCTGTGAAACAGTAGACTGGGGTAATCCAAGACACTCCTGAATTTTTGTAACATTGCATTTGTTTTCTATCAGACCTTTTACAATGCAAAGTCTGTGGGGATGTGCCAAAACCTTTATTTTTTCTGCTTTCTTTTCGTACATCTTAAAATCTAACAAAACTTAAACCTCACTTTCCAATACTAAGTGTAACTTATATAAACAGACTCATATCAGACTCTTCGGCAGAACCAAGAAACGACGCTACGCCACCTATTGTAATGCCATCTATTAATTCTTCTTTTTTAATTCCCATAAGATCCATAGACATATTGCAGGCAACAAAATTTACACCATTCTTTTTTGCTTGTTCAATCAATTCTTCCAATGAAGATATGTTCTTTTTATTCATCAGATAACGAATCATTTTTGGACCGACTCCAGCCATGTTAATTTTTGACATGGAGAGTTTTCTTGATCCCATAGGCATCATAACACCAAACATCTTAGAAATCAAATCTTTTTTTATACCTTTGCTATCTGCCTTTCTTAAGATGTTCAGCCCCCAGAAAGTAAAGAACATAGTGACCTTTCTGCCCATGGCTACAGCACCGTTTGCAATAATAAAAGAAGCAATTGCCTTGTCTAAATCATTACTGAATACTATCATGGATTTGTCATTTCTTCTATGACTGACAGCAGTTTCATTTAGTTTTATTTCCTTTTTAATTGTAGCAGTAAATGAATTATTTTCAAAGCCTATACCCATTAATCTATTTCCAGTGCTTTTACACCAGGTTTTAATGTCCTCCTGAAAGGCAGGATCAGTGGCCTTTACCTCAAGAACTTCATTATAATTCATGGCATTTATTGTTTCATAAACCTTCATGATAGGCCCTGGACATTGCAGTCCACATGCGTCAAGTTGTATTTTGATATCTGGAAGGGAAACAATATTATTGCTACCAACTGGTTTAATTTCATCATTTTTCATAATCTTGTCATATTCATAAATATCCTCATTAGATTGCTTCTGAACAGCCAGCTTATATGTTTTGTAACCTCCACTTAAGTTTTTCACCTTTTTGTAGCCTTTTTGCATTAATATTCTACAGGCAAGATAACCCCTTAAGCCGACCTGGCAAAAAATAAATATTTCTTTATCTATGGGAATCTCAGAAAGTCTATCCCTGATTTCATCCAAGGGGATATTTACAGCGCCCTGGATAGTTCCTAGGTCGAATTCCTCAGGGGCTCTTACGTCTATCAATAACCCAGTATCCATTTTGATGTTTTCAACCTCATCCCAATGGAAGATGTTGCAATCTTTTTTTAGAATATTCGAAGCAGTAAAACCTGCTAAATTAACTGGATCCTTTGCTGAAGAATAGGGAGGAGCATAGGCAAGTTCAAGTTTTTCAAGATCATAAACTGTCATACCAGCTCTCATAGCAGTGGAAAGCACATCTATTCTCTTATCAACGCCTTCATAACCAACAATTTGTGCACCTAAAAGCTTTCCATCATTTTTACTGAAAAGCAACTTGATAGACATTGGAATCGCGCCTGGATAATAGCCTGCATGGGAAGCAGAATGAGTAAAGGACTTTTCATATTCAATTCCGTTTCTGCTTAAAATTCTTTCATTATTTCCAGTAACGGCCACGGTGATATCAAATATTTTAACTATAGAAGTTCCTTGAGTTCCTTCAAACTTTTCTTTTGCCCCGCAAATATTATTTGCAGCAATTCGTCCTTGTTTATTCGCAGGACCAGCCAAAGGTATCAAAGCTTCATTTCCACTGACAAAGTCTCTGACTTCGACTGCATCTCCCACTGCATAGATATCACTATTTGAGGTTTGCATATACTCATTGACATAAATGCCGCCAGTCTTTCCGATCTTAAGCCCAGCTGCGGCAGCTAGCTTTGTTTCAGGTCTAACACCTATACCCATAATAACCATGTCAGCTTTTAGAGTCCTTCCACTGGAAAGCTTTACGTCAATGCTAGCTCCATCATCTGCAAAGGCATCTACTCCATCTTTAAGATAGAATTCTACTTCCTTTGATTTCATATGCTGATGTACCAAGGCAGCCATTTCAAAATCCAAAGGCCCTATTACATGGTCGGCAAGCTCTACTACTGTAACCTTAATACCACGCATATGAAGGTTTTCAGCCACTTCAAGGCCGATAAATCCGGCACCCACCACAACTGCTCTCTTAGGACTCTTTTTATCAACATAATCTTTTATCTTGAAAGTATCAGGAATGTTTCTTAAAGTAAAGATTCTAGCAGATTCAATTCCTGAGAGTTTAGGTTTTACAGGCTCTGCTCCTGGGGAAAGTATTAATTTATCGTAAGTTTCAGTGTAAACGTTGTTTTGTATTTTATTAAATATTTCAACAGTTTTGATATCAGGGTTTATTTTTATAACCTCGCTGTTAACTCTTACATCAATATTGAATCTTTCTTTCATTTTCTCAGGTGTTTGTACAAGAAGTTTATCCTTATCTGTGATAACCTCACCAATATAATAGGGAAGACCACAATTGGCGAAAGAAATGTATTCACCTTTTTCAATTAAAATTATATCAGCATTTTCGTCTACTCTTCTTAGTCTAGCTGCTGCACTTGCACCTCCAGCAACACCACCCACAATTATAACTTTTAAGCCCATAATAAACCTCCATTACATCATAATATTACTATATTCTAATTTTACGATGTATTGGAGACATTGTCAAGAAGATAACAAACTTATGATCTAATTATTGAACAGGTTCTCCATTTTTGACTTTTTCTAATATTTCCTGTAATGTTTCTTTGTTTGTGGCCCCAGGAATGTAAGTATATACCGTTCCATCCTTATTTATTATAAATGTGGTAGGATATCCTGTAATACCATAAGTTTGAGTTACGGAGCCGTCCTTATCCATTAATACCTTAAGATTAATATTGTTTGTAGAAAGGAAGCTATTAACAGTGTCAGATGATTCTTGAACATCTACTGCTAATATTACAGCTTCATTATCCTTTTCCAAAATTTTGTTTAACTCATTTAAATCGGGCATTTCTTCCTTGCAGTATTTGCACCAGACCGCCCAGAAATTAAGTATAACAATCTTACCTCTATAATCAGAGAGCTTTACACTTTTCCCATTAAGGTCTTTTAAAGTAAAATCAGGAGCAATTGGATTACTAGTTTGATTGGCCAAACCGTTTTGCTGTGGGGAAGCTAAATTTTTAGGTTTATTTTCCGAATAGAATGTGTACGCAGCTACCAGAACAGCACATATTGCTATAACCCAGATTATAATATTAGTTTTTTTCTTCATAAACTTATCCTCCAATTTCAATTCTAATAAATGCCCTTATAACGTAAAGTAACTAAGATATTTAAGCCTATCGGTAAAAACTAGGATACCTGCCAAAATAAGAAGAATTCCGGATGCAATGCTTATAATCCTATTATATTTTTGAATTTTAACAAATGTTTCTTTGGCTTTTTCAAAGACTATAGAAGTTAAAATAAAAGGGATACCAAGACCGATGGAGTAAAGTAAAAGCAGCAGTATACCCTGTAATACTGTTTGTGAATTACTTGCAAGAGCAAGAGCAGAGCCTAGAAAAGCACCCAGACAAGGTGTCCATCCAAAGCCAAAAGCCATTCCAAAAACAATTGAACTGAAAAATCCTAACCTATTGAATTTAAAGGAAATTCTTTTTTCTATGTTCAAAAATCTTAGTTTAAGTATTCCAATAAAGTTAAGCCCAAATATTATCATTGCTAAACCGCTTATTTTCTGTAGTAAGTCTTTGTGATTTACTAAAAAATGTCCCAATGTTGTAACTGTAGCACCAAGAATAATAAAAATAAGTGTAAACCCTATTACAAAACCAATTGAATTCAATAACAATATGTTTTTCTTTGGGGAGGATGTTAGTCCTTCCTTTTCAGAGGTACCTGATAAATAAATAAAGTAAATTGGAAGCATAGGTAATATGCAAGGTGAAATGAAGGTTAAAATCCCCTCAATAAAAGTTAAAAAATAAGAAATTAAACTCAAAATTATCACCTTCTTCCTAATAACATTATAACAGATTATATAATACCCATATAGGGTATATTCTATCAAATACAACAAGAATGTCAATATATATAGTGTAAAAAGTAAAGCATAAAAAAGGATAGCATACGGTTAGAATGGTATGCTATCCTTTTTTTAAGAAAACCTCAATTAAGTTATTACTTTTTAGCATCTACAAGCTTTTGAAGTGGATCTTTGATGGTGCTGAATTCAATTCCCTTTGTAGAAGTATAATCTTTGACTACTTTACTGGAATCAGGCATTTTATCATTGATTACCTTTTCAATATCTTCTCTTTTGACTCCCCAATCTAGTAGCTCTTTAAAAGTTGTACTACTTTTGACTGCTTTTTCTGAGGCTGATACTTCTGTACTTTTAGGTGCTGTTGTAGAGACTGATGAAATAACAGGTAAATCAACAGAATATTTTTCTATATTTTTAATTTGTTCAGTAGTCAGTTTTGATTTTGATTTTAAGATATCAACAGCGGTTTTTGGAAGATATGTACCTTCTTCGGCATCGAAGGGCAAGCCTTTATAAAGTGCTACAAAATATCTTACAGATCCTGTGCCTACTTCTTTTCCTTCGGCAGCAAGAAAGCCATAAAGTGCTTCCAGCTCTTTGCATTGGAAAGTGGAATATCTGGACGGATCTGTTATGCCAAATGCCTTACTCAAGTCCTCTACAGGTACTTCGAAAGTATTAAAGATATCTGCGAAGGTGTATGAACCTTTTATGTCTAATGGATTATACTGACCTGCAAATTCCCCATCCCTATATGTAGTTGGCACTTTGTCATTTGTAGTTTTCCACAATCCAAGTGTCGATGTAATACCAACACTTCCAAAGATAAATAAAATTATAATAATCGCCATATGTTGTGACTTAATTTTCATGCTTTTTTACCCCCTTGGTTGAAAAATCTACAGTACTTGTTACCGGACATGAACTTTCAGAGGTACATTTCATACAACTAATACATTGGTGGTTTTTTACAGCTGTACCAGTAGATACAGGAATATTCATAGGACAAGCCTTGTCGCAAGCTTTACAGTTAACACAAGTTGAAGGAGCTCTTCGAATTTTGAATATTCTAAAGAGGTTTGACAGACCAAGTAAAGCTCCATAAGGACATGCATACTTGCACCATGGACGTTCTACGAAAAGAGAAAGCAGCGTTGTGACTACTAGAACAACTAAAGCAGTTACTGAAACTTCATCAGACCAGAAATTAAAGAGTGCATAATATGGATCTATATTCTGAAACATAAGCTTGGTTGTGGTAGCAGTAATATATATTACCATTATCATGATAATATATCGTGTAAACCTTAAATATTTATCTAATTTAGCTGGTATTAAGTTATTATATTTTTTCCGGAATATTTTACGACCAAGCTTTCCAATCCATTCCTGATATGTACCTAAAGGACATACCCAGCCACATATTACAGGGCCAAAAGCAATTGCAAGTATAAAGGCAATTGCCATAAGAATAAAGGAGGACTCGTGAATCTTTTGAACAAAAGTACCCACTGTGGCAAATTTATATATTGATACCACACCTCCAAATGGGCAGATAGCATGTAATGAAGCTGAAGCTATTAAAGGGATAGATATACCTGACTTTTCCAATATAGTATTGATTGTAATCAGAGTTACTAACATGAAGAAGAAAATCTGTACTGCTGTACGATACCAGGGTTTGAACTTTCTTGTTTTTTTAGCTTTAGAAGCTTGATCTTTTTCTAATATTGTTTTAGGCATATTAAAAATCTCCTTTAATTATTATTTGGCAAGATTTATTCTAGGATAAATGTATTCAACAATGTTTTTTAAACATAGTAGAAACTCATTTATGGTTTTATTAATATATTTTCATAATAAGTAATAATTGTGATAAAAGTATGATAGAAGGTTGAAAATATGATGAAAGAAATAACATCTAGTTGATGATTCCTTATTTCTATATCTTTATAAAACATAGTTTGTTTATCAAACTTCCATCACAAATATAGTGTAGAATATTAATAATGGTTAATTATAGAGATTTGTGGGATGATTTTGATATGAGTGGGTGATTATTATGGAAAAGGTTAAAATATTAATAGTGGATGATGAGGAAAGAATAAGAGAGATGATTCGGGAATACACCAGCTTGGAAGGCTTCGATATTGATGAGGCTTCCAACGGAGTTGAGGCATTAAGCCTTTTTAAGGAGAATACATATACTATTGTAATTCTTGATGTTATGATGCCAAAAATGGATGGTTGGAGTGTGTGTCGTGAAATTAGAAAGACCTCGCAGGTTCCAATCATTATGTTGACTGCCAGGGGAGAAGAATATGATAAACTTTTTGGATTTGAGTTAGGTGTAGATGACTATATGGTGAAGCCGTTTAGCCCTAAGGAGCTTCTTGCCCGAATGAAGGTAATAGTACGAAGAAACAACACATCGACAAATGAAAGTAATTCTAGCGGAGAGAAGTTAAGCTTTGATGGCCTTGTTATAGAATTCATTTCAAGAAATGTTTATGTTGACGGGAGTACTGTAAGCCTTACTCCCAAAGAGTATGAACTGTTAAGTTTTTTCGTTCAAAATACCAACAGAGTTTTTTCAAGAGATCAGCTACTTAACTCAGTATGGGGCTATGATTTTATGGGTGATGACAGGACAGTAGACACGCATATAAAAATGCTGAGGGAGAGTTTGGGCAAATATAGAAAATTTATAATAACCGTATGGGGTACAGGCTACAAATTTGAAGCAGATAGTCATTGCGCTCCGCTTCATTGCTCGCCATGCAACCCGGGGGGTAAAAAATGAAAAGTATACGCTTTAAACTTTGGACAGGAATGATGACACTTATTGTAATAGTCTTGATACTCTTGTGGCTTTTTCAGATTGTATTTCTTCAAAGCTTCTATACAAACATGCGTATTTCAAATGTAAAAAATGAAGCGACTGATATAGTTAAAACTCTGGCAACTGAAAGCCGCTCTGAATTTCAAAACAGTTTGGACGCTTTTACATTTAATAACAATTTGAGTGTAGAACTGTTGGACAAAACGGGTAATTCTACATATACAGCAGGCTCCACTGGTTCCAGCATGCAAATGCCAATGATGAGAAATAATAATGTTAGAGTTGAAGTCTTTAATGAAGGGTTGCTGGGAAAAACAGTGTCCATTCCGAATACACATCCACGTTTCGGTAATAAATTTATGATGATTGGGATACCGGTAAAGGCAGCAAGTGAGATATCAGGGGTACTTATAATAAACATGCCTTTAGCAGCGGTTGAGGAAACTGCTGCTATATTAAAATGGCAACTTTTTTACATAACATTGATTTTACTGGTAGCCTCCTTGCTTATCTCTTACTTTATTTCTAGGAGCTTTACAAGACCTATTCTTGAAATAAAAAAGGCTACAGATATTATGGCTTCTGGAGATTTTTCAGTCAGAATAGATACAAAGAAGCAAGATGAAATAGGGGGCTTGGCGGATACTGTCAATTATTTGGGACAACAGCTTTCGAAAATAGAACAACTCAGAAAAGATTTGATAGCAAATGTATCTCATGAACTTCGAACGCCATTGAGTATTATACGTGGATATGCAGAAACTATAAGGGATGTATCAGGAGATTATCCTGAAAAACGTGAGAAACACCTTGGAATTGTTATTGAAGAAACAGAACGACTAAGCAGGATTGTTGATGATATTTTAAACCTTTCACAGCTTCAATCTGGTTATAATGAATTAAATAAAAGCAGGTTTTTAATTAGTGGTACACTTGAAACTATTTCTAAACGATATGAAGTCCTCAGCGAGAAAACAGGGGTTAAAATAATTGTACAGAGCTTAGATGACGCCTTCATAGAAGCAGATGAAGCCAGAATGGAACAGGTGTTTTATAATTTAATTAATAATGCATTTAGTCATACCCCAGAAGGAGGAACAATAACAGTTCGAGCTATCAATAATTTTGATAAAGTACGATTTGAGGTTTCTGATACGGGAAGTGGTATAGTTGAGGAGGAACTTCCTTTTATATGGGATAGATTCTATAAGGCAGATAAAACAAGCAGTAAAAAAGCTGTTGGGACTGGCCTTGGCCTAGCAATTGTTAAAGGAGTACTGGAAGCCCATCAGGCTATATATGGCGTAGAAAGTAAAATAAATGTAGGAACTACTTTTTGGTTTGAGATTAAAAAGATTCTCTTATAGTTGCTTTCACTCTTATTTCAGTTTTCTATCATACTTCTATCACATCTGCTCCTTATAATTAAAATATAAAGTAACAACAGAGACGTACTTCCAGATTTACAGGGAAGTGTCTCAATAAATTATAAGGAGAGTGTATTTTATGAAAAACTTAAAGAAATTAGTAGCATTAGCAGCAGTGGTAGGCGTGATTGGAACAACAGGTGCAGTAGTTTATGCAGCAACAACTAGGACTCCAGCAGAAATTGCAGCAGGATTGACAGGAAAGACTGTGGAAGAAGTCTATAGTGAGCGTCAGGCTGGGAAAACGTTTGGAACAATTTCAAATGATGCAGGAAAGCTTGAAGAGTTTAAAACTCAAATGCTTGAAGAGAGAAAGGCTATCCTTGATGAGAGAGTGAAGGCAGGTACCCTTACACAGGAGCAGGCAGATACAATCTATAACACAATCAAGGACAATCAAGTGACATGTGACGCCACAGGCAGCGCTGGATTAGGCATGAGAAATGGAGCAGGTGCTGTAACAGGAGCCTGTGGATTAGGGAATGGTCAGGGAAAAGGTACAGGTAGAGGCATGATGGGAGGCGGCTTTGGCGGCGGAATGGGAACTGGAAGAGGAATGAACAAGTAAAAGAAACTTTGAAGTAAAAATAGAATATTAAAATGGAAGATTAAAAGACAGCAGCGAAATAAAACTGCTGTCTTTTTTGCGCAAAAATTAAATAATATATTGACGATTGTTTTGTTTGGGTATAATATATTTACGTGCATATGCACATAATGAAAGGGTGGTTAAATGCCAAGACCAAGAAAATGCAGGATGGTAGGTTTTGTACCCGATAATCCATGTTTTCATCCCCAAATAGATAATAAGGAAGAAGTGATTTTAAGCATTGAAGAAGTTGAGTCTGTCAGGCTTGCGGATTATTTAGAAATGGAGCAGGATAGCGCTTCAGAGAACATGAATGTGTCTAGAGGAACCTTCCAACGGATTATTAATAGTGCTCGAAGAAAAATTGCAGATGCCTTGGTTCATGGAAAAACAATTCGAATTTCTGGAGGACACTATGAATTATCCGATGTAAAAGTGTGCTGCAAAAAACACATCAGAAATTGCAAACGTAAAGGCTGCGAAAAATGTAAGGACTGTGAGAATTAAATATATTTATAGAGGTGAAAATAATGAATGATAATGGCAACAGCTGTAATAAGAGTACTGAGTGTGGTTCGTGTTCAGAAGAAGGATGTGAGAGTAGGCCAAAGAGTTTTATCAAAAAAACAAATGAGCTTAATTCTATTAAGAGAGTAATTGGTGTAGTAAGTGGAAAGGGAGGAGTAGGCAAATCTCTTGTCACATCAATGCTGGCAGTTATGATGAGAAGGAAAGGGTATAATGTAGGGATTCTTGATGCGGATATAACTGGGCCGTCTATTCCAAAAATGTTTGGAATTACAAAGAAAGCCGAAGGAAGCCAGTTTGGAATTTATCCACAAAAAACTAATAACAATATAAATGTTATGTCGGTAAACCTGCTTCTTCCAAATGATGACGAACCAGTTATTTGGAGAGGTCCGGTTATATCAGGTATGGTAAAACAATTCTGGACAGACGTTATATGGGGAGATGCTGACTTTTTATTTCTCGATATGCCTCCAGGGACCGGAGATGTGCCTTTGACTGTTTTTCAATCCATACCACTTGATGGAATAGTTATTGTTACTACCCCACAGGATTTGGTATCGATGATAGTAAAAAAGGCTTACAATATGGCTAAAACAATGAACATTCCTATATTAGGAATAGTTGAAAATATGAGCTATGTAAAATGCCCGGATTGTGGGAAGGAAATAAATATTTTTGGAGAAAGTAAAATTGAATCTACAGCAGAAAAGTTAGGTATAAAGGTGTTGGGCAAAATACCAATTGACCCGGAAGTGGCAGGACTATGTGATAAAGGGGAAATTGAAAAGTTCAATAATGAGTATTTGGCTGATGCTGTAGAATACATTGAAAAGAGTTTGGTTCTAAATAGAGAGGAGACTGGTTATATGAAAATTGCAATTCCTACAGAGGGAACTAATGTATCAGGGCATTTTGGAAAGTGCGAGAATTTTACAATTGTTGAGATTGAAAATTCAGTGGTGAAAAACAAGGTAATGTTAAACACATCAGACAATCAACATGGACTCCTTCCAGCTTTTCTAGCAGCGCATAATGTAAATGTGGTAATAGCTGGGGGCATGGGCGATGGCGCAAGGCAGAATCTTATGGAGACTGGAATTGAAATAATTTCAGGGGTTACCGGAAATATTGATGATGCAATCAATTCATATTTAAATGGAAGTCTAATATCCAATAATACAGGTTGTAGCGGACATGGACATGATCATGGTGATGGTGGATGTAATTGCGGTCATCACTAATGTGAGGCTTAGGCTGATAGAATTTCCCATAAGTTAAAACAAAGCTTCCAGGCACAGGCCTGGGAGCTTTGTTTTAACTTATAAAGCAGTTTTATATTACTTAATTTTTAAACAGAAAATGTATAGAGAACGATAAAAACGTCTAAGGTTTTATATAGGCATAACCTTCTGATTGCTTTTTTACAAGCTCTCCAACTCCAGATGGCACAACTATGGCAAAGTCAAATAATGACTCTTTGGCTATGCCCATTGCTTTCATTGCATTGGCACAGGCTGCAAAAGTAACTTTTTTAGAGTGAAGTTCTTTGATTAGGTCTTCATATTGAACGGCTGTTTTGAGAAGCATATTAACACCATCAGAATTTGCAAGAAGTTCTACTTGCAGGCTTTCTTCACCAAGGTCCACAATCAGATTTTTAATATTATTAAGAGCGAGTTTCGTTTTATTTATTTCGTTTACATGAAAGATTACTTTATACATAAACACTGTCCTTTCAAATTTGGATATGATTTATTATAGTCTATTATGTCTCTTTATATTTGACCACTAAAAAACTGTACTGCTATGCTCACTGCCGCAACTGTAAACCATACAATCATCCCAAGAAAGAGGGGCTTTAAGCCGGTTTGCAGTATTTTTTTAAAATCTGTATTTAGCCCCACAGCTGTTAATGCCATAACAATAAGGAATTTACCTAAGAATGACAAATAAAAGATAGTATCACCTTTGAAAATACCAAGGGTATTTAACAGAGAAGTTATTATAAATCCAATAATGAACCATGGAAAAATGCTTTTAAAACTATAATTTACTGTGCTTTGGCTCTGAGAAATCTTCTTCTTTTTTAACCACATAAAAATTGCAAAGATTAATGATATTGGAATTATCATTGTGGTGCGGGTTAATTTTACAATAGTTGCATAGTCACCAGCAGCACTACTGAAAGCATATCCTGCAGCGACAACTGAGGAAGTATCGTTTACTGCAGTACCAGCCCATAGACCAAATGCCTTATCGGAAAACCCCAGTAAATGGCCTAAAGGTGGAAAAATCAATACCGCAAGTATATTAAAGAAAAAGATTGTTGAAATTGAGTAAGAAATTTCCTTTTCGTCTGCTTCTATGATGGGTGAAATTGCAGCTATAGCGGAACCACCACATATTGCAGTTCCAACGCCTATTAAACTGGTAAGTTTAAATGGAATGTGCATGAGTTTTCCAAAACCATAAGCAGAAATAAAAGCGGCGGATAATGTAAATAGCATAACTGATAGAGACTGACGTCCAGTTATCCATACCTGTGTAAGGCTAAGGCTACCACCTAAGACTATTATTGCCCATTGAAGAATTTTTTTTGATGTAAATTTGATTCCACTTTCAGACCATTCAGGCTTCCCAATTGTATTGTTTATTATAATGCCTATTACAATACCGAAAACAGGACCACCTATTATTGGATATTTGTTTCCAAGCCATGCTGCCACTAATGCAAGAACAAAAGAAAGTAACACACCTGATATGTTTTTTCTAAACCAATTCATACTTTCCTCCCCAAATTATTGGAACAATTTATTAATACACACAATTTTAATACAAATAAATAATAAAAACAAATTATCATTTATTATAAATAATAATATTTATGAGTGTCTCTTTACCGAGAGAGAATAATTTTACATAACTAAGAAACCAGTTTATAATGTTTACTTTTATAAGTCGCATCTTATTAAATGGCTGTATCAATATATTTAAATATATGATTGACAAATCCAGATACAATGTTTATAATTTTAGTATACCCATATGGGGTATACGATATCAAGAATAAATATGATTTGGAGGGCTTTTATACTACCAAATGCGGGTATGATTAAATAAAATAATAATTTTAAAGGAAGTGGTAACAAATGCAAATTACGGTTGATAAAAACAGATGTCCACAAAATCATCCTTGTCCAGCAGTTAGAGTCTGTCCAGCAGGCGCTATAAAACAAAGCGGATTTGGCTTACCTACAATTGATCAGGAAAAATGTATTAAGTGTAAGAAATGCGTAATGTATTGCCCTATGAGAGCTATTCAGGAAGAGTAATATAAATACAGCACAACAAATTTTAAGGAGATAAGAAATGAATCAATATACTTTGTTGGTGATTATTTTAGCAGTAGTGTATACTTTTTGGACATTTATGAAAAAATTCGGAACTTCAGGGGGCACAAAGATTAGCCCAACTGATGCAAAGAAAAGGCTGGATACTGAAAAAGGAATTGTTCTTTTAGATGTCAGAACCAGAAATGAATATCTGGAAAAGCATATACCGAAAAGCACTTTAATATCATTGGATGTGCTTGAAAAGGAAGCAAGCAGAAAGTTATCTGCTAAGGATACAGAAATTTTCGTTTATTGCAGAAGTGGGAGCCGCAGCTCAGTTGCAGTAAAGACATTATTAAAATTAGGGTATACCCATGTTTATAATTTAGGTGGTATCATGAGATGGCCATATGAAACAGTATCAGGGAATAGGTAGAGTATATAAGTTTCAACTGGTTTTTTAGATAACTGTAAGTTGCAAATTGATGACACAGATTTATAAAGGTGTGAAAATAGTTATGAAGAAAAAGATAATATCGTATTTAAGCTATGGATCACTTATAATCGGAGTACTTATTGGAGCATATGCATTTATTGACATTTATCTTATAAAAAGCAAGCTCCCTTCCGATGTATGCCCGGTAACTAGTAACAGGCCTCTACTATATATCGCTATTGCTTTTTGTTGTATTTCCTTTTTGTTGTCTTTTTTCGAACCTAAAGATGGAGAAAATGCAGAGCAATAATTAAACCCATAAAGGAAATAATAATATTTATAATTTCTGTTGATATGTACCTGCGTGGGGTATATGATATATAGTAATTAATAATATAAATATGGAAGCGGATGGGCCCTGGTGGGTCCCTCGGACTTCAAATCCGTAGTCGGGTGGTAATTCCGGCCGAGGTGGGTTCGACTCCTACACGTTTCCGCCATTTAGATTTATGAAGTAAGTGATAGAAAATCAAGTAAATTAGTTTTAGCTTCCAGTTCATTGAAGGGAGGTGGTACAAAATGACAGACAAAGAAATAAAAAGACTTACACATATGTCTTCAAAGGCTGGCTGAGCAAGCAAGTTAGGTCCAGAGGACCTGGCACAAGTTTTGTGCCACTTAGATGATGATACAACTAAAGATCCGAATTTGCTTGTAGGCTTTGACAAATCTGATGATGCAGGTGTCTATAAAATTTCACCTGAGCTTGCATTGATTCAGACAGTTGATTTTTTCACTCCAGTAGTTGATAATCCGTATTTATATGGTCAGATTGCAGCTGCAAATGCTTTGAGCGATGTTTATGCCATGGGTGGAAAGCCGTTGACAGCTTTAAATGTAGCTTGCTTCTCCTGCTCCCTTGATTCGGCAGTTTTAGCTGAAATCTTAAAAGGTGGAGCGCAGAAAATTAAAGAAGCAGGTGCAACACTTGTTGGAGGACATACGGTTACCGATAATGAAGTTAAATATGGACTATCGGTCACTGGAACAATTCATCCAGAAAGGGTTGTGACAAATTCAGGTGCAAAACCAGGAGATGTTCTAATCCTAACCAAGCCACTTGGAACCGGAATTTTGACAACTGCATTTAAATTTGATGACATAACTGAAGCTGAACTTCAGGAAGCTGCGACTGTTATGTCCACATTAAATAAGAATGCTTCAGAAGAAATGCAGAATATAGGCGTTAGTGCTTGCACGGATATTACAGGATTTGGACTTTTAGGCCACAGCTATGAAATGGCTAGCGGCAGCGGAGTTGAGTTTGTAATTAATAGCTCAAAAGTACCATTAATGAAAAAGGTATTGGAATTGATTGAAAAGGATTCAGTACCAGGAGGTGCATATTCTAATATGCATTATTTCGAGAAATGGGTCAATTTTGATGATTCAATTTCGAAACCAAGCAGAATTTCACTATTTGATCCCCAAACTTCTGGTGGATTATTAATTTCTGTACCAGAGGAAAAAGCCCAGAAACTATTGCAGAATTTGCATTCAAATTCTGTTGGAGGGGCTGAAATAATAGGTCAGGTCATTGAAAAAGGCACACAAAAAAATGTAATAACAGTTGTCTAAAGGGACAGGACATTGATTGGAATTATATCTGGTGAATCGTTGTGTCCCCTTTCCTTAAAGGAGGTACAACATTTGGCGGAGTTTAATAAACAAAATGCTTTAAGGGCTATTCCACCAGTGAATGAAATACTAGATCGCCCCGAAGTGAAGGCATTAATTGAACGCTTCGGAAAGGGAATAGTTATTGAGAATATAACGATGGTTATAGAGGAGTATCGAAGTCAAATAGATTTAGATTTGCAAAAAGAGGCTATGCAATTTAAGACAAGAGAAGAGATTGCAGAGTATCTTGAATCCATGTTGAATGAAGTGCTTGAAGAAAGTGAAAGCCTTGGACTGAAAAGGGTCATAAATGCAACTGGAATCGTACTGCATACCAACCTGGGTAGGGCTCCATTACCCGAAAAAGCTATTGAGTTAATGAGAGAGGTAAGCGGAGACTATTGCAATCTGGAGTTTGATCTGGATACTGGCACCAGGGGTTCGAGACACTCACATATTGAACCATTGATTTCTCGAATTACAGGTGCTGAAAGTGCCATAATTGTCAATAATAACGCTGCTGCAGTATTTCTCTGTTTGAATACTTTGGCAAATAACAAGGAAGTTATTATTTCCAGAGGTCAGCAGGTGGAAATCGGCGGAAGCTTTAGGATCCCAGATATTATAGAACGAAGTAGTGCCAAAATGAGCGAGGTTGGTACGACTAATAAAACACGGTTAATGGATTATTCTAATGCAGTTACCGAAAATACTGCGGTTTTGCTAAAAGTACATACCAGTAATTATAAGGTTACTGGGTTTACTGAAGAGGTAACGCTGCCAGAAATGGTTGGTTTGGGAAGAGACAAAGGCTTGATTGTCATGGAGGATTTGGGAAGTGGATGTTTATATGATCTATCGATGTTAGGACTGCCATATGAACCTACAGTACAGGACAGTATAAGACAAGGCGTGGATATCGTAACTTTCAGCGGTGATAAGCTTTTAGGTGGTCCTCAGGCAGGAATCATTGCAGGGAAAAAGGATTTGATTGACAAAATAAAGAAAAATCCACTAACTCGAATGGTTCGTTGTGATAAAACTACTATAGCAGCAATGGCAGCTGTTCTAAGCCTATATATGAATTTAGACAAAGTGGTTGAATATATACCTATTTTGAAAATGATGGCATTAAAAGAGGATGAGTTATCTACCAATGCTATTGAACTTGAAAAGTTGATAAACACATCTTTAGAAGGAAGGTTTAAGACAGATATCGTTGATGATCTGGATGAAGTAGGTGGTGGCTCACTACCCGGTGTTATTCTTAATGGTAAAGCGGTTGCATTGACTTCTCCGAATTTGAGTGTAAATGAAATTCAAGCACAGCTTAGGAGAGCTCAAATTCCAATTATTTGCAGGATTAATAAAGAAAGAGTTCTTTTGAATGTCAGGACAATTGAGAAAAGTAATTATCCAGTTATCGTGGAAGCTCTAGACAAAGTATTGGAGTAAAAATATGAAGAATGTTGTGATGGGAACTGCAGGACATATAGATCATGGAAAAACAGCACTTGTAAGGCGCTTGACAGGCATTGACACAGATAGGCTGGAAGAGGAAAAGCGAAGGGGAATGACTATTGAACTAGGCTTTGCACCACTGACACTTCCATCTGGCAATGTTATATCCATTATTGATGTGCCTGGCCATGAGAAGTTTGTTAAGACAATGGTGGCGGGTGCTACAGGGATAGATTTCGTTATGCTGGTGGTTGCAGCAGACGAAGGTGTTATGCCCCAAACCAGAGAGCACATTGATATCCTTTCACTCCTAAATGTAAAATCCGGAGTAGTTGCTTTAACAAAAACTGATTTGGTGGATGACGAATGGTTAGAGATGGCTAGGGAGGATGTAAAAAAGGCTCTTAGTGAGACGACATTAGAGGGAATTCCTATCATTCCTGTATCCTCGGTTACTGGGGATGGCATTGACCTACTAGTTGAGAATCTTGAAGTTCTTGCATTGAAAGCTTCAAAAACAGCTGGCAAAGAGCTGTTCAGGTTGCCAATAGATAGAGTTTTCACTATTACGGGTCATGGGACAGTAATCACCGGAACAGTATCTGGAGGAAAAATCTCCAAAGGTGAAGTCGTAGAGATATTACCATCTGAATTGACAGCACGAATAAGGGGAATTCAGGTGCACAACAATGCAGTGGATTACGCAGGTGTCGGGGATCGGTGCGCATTGAATCTTTCAGGAGTTGAAAAGGATGATATAGAAAGAGGAGACGTAGTAGCTCACCAGGGAATTATAAAGCCTACTAGAATTGTAGATGCTGTGTTGTACACAGTTAAAGGTAAAGAAGGTATATCACACAATCAGCGAGTACATGTGCATATTGGCACTAAGGAGGTACTAGCAAGGATAAGAGCTATTGGAGCAGAAGAAATCCCAGGTGGAAGTAAGGGATACGTTCAGCTTAGATTTGAGGAACCTGTGGCTGTACTCCGGGAGGACAGGTTTATTGTCAGGTCTTTCTCACCTGTAATTACTTTAGGTGGAGGTTGGATACTTTTTCATTCTACACAGAATCGTCAGAGATTTTCGGATGAAAGTATTAAAGCCATGGCTATAGGCGAACAAGGCAGTTTAATAGAGTTAGTGAATTTTATTATAGAAGACTCACGAAAGATCTTAAATATTGAAGATATATGGAGAGAGCTTTTTATTGATAGGAGTGAAATTCAAAAAATCCTTAATAAAGAGCTTGATTCTAAAAATATAATATGGTTAGAAACAACAAATAAGTATTTAAGCAAAAATTTATATAGTGATTTATTCGAAAAGATTAATTTAGAATTTGACCAATTATATAAAAAGCACCCCTATCGATACCAGATTGATAGGGAGGAAATAAAAAGTAAAATTTTTAATGAGGTGGACTCAAAGGACTTTATAGCATTGATGAATCACTTCGTTGAAGATAAAATGTTTGAGGTCGATGGTAATTTTATTGTTCAACCGGGTAAAATATCAATAAATAAAATTTTTGCCATGAAAGAGACTGTCTTAGTAGAAAAGATTCTTTTAGAGGATGGATTGAATACCAGAAGTATTCAACAACTAAGGCTGGATATTAGTGTAGATGAGAATAAACTCATGGAAATTGAAAAGTTTCTGATTCAGACAGGCAAAATTATTGATATAGGAAATGATATAGTAATTCATTGCGATGTTCTAAAGAAGTCTGTTGGAGTAATTAGAAGTTTTTTCGATAAACAAGATAGTGCTACAGCTGCACAAATCAGAGACCTTTTAGATATTAACAGAAAAATAGCAATAGCGTTATTGGAATATTTGGACAGGATTGAAATTACACAAAGGGTAGAAAATATTAGAAAACCGGGAGTTCATTATATGGACTTTTATATATAAATTTACTGGTTTAAATTGAATCTCTTCATTAAATTGAGAGAACATGAAAGGCAGGTGAAAATTTGATGGTGACAGTATCTGAAGTAGCAACTGAAAAACTAAGAGAAATGATAGCAAAAGAGAAAAATCCTCAGAAAACTATGTTGAGAATTGATTTCGGTGGCTATGGCTGAGGGGGCCCAAAATTACAATTAACTCTGGATGAGTTAAAGGACGAAAACGATGTGGTTGAAGAATCACAAGGAATTACTATTGTATATAATTCAGGAATTCAGGAATATGTAAACAATTCTGTTGTAGACTATTCAAACAGCTGGTTTGAACGTGGTCTTGTTATTAGAGGATCTAGTATATCCTCTTGCTAGTATTATAAAATAAGGCTCCATATAGATTGGAGCCTTATTCTATGACAATAAACACGTTTATGTTATTACATTTAATTATAAGTAAACTTATATTGTATTAGATATTAAGAGATAGCTAAAAACTAAAAAAAGCTGCTAGCAATGCATTAATGCCAGCAGCTTTTAAATGGAAAATCTGTTTTTCCATTTACATATATCTTTACATAGCTTTTTTGAGCATGCTCTCTAAATCTTCGACTGACCTTAAGCCAACCATCTGTTGAAGAATTTTTCCGTCCTTAAACAATATTAGAGTAGGGATGCTCATTACTCTGAATTTGGAGGCTAAAGCAGACTCTTCGTCTACATTTACCTTACCGATTTTGATTTTACCATCATATTTAACAGCTAATTCTTCCAGAATAGGTGCGATAGCACGACATGGACTACACCATGTTGCCCAGAAGTCCACAAGTATTGGTGTTGCAGAGTTTCCAACCTCTTCTTGATAGTTGTTAGAGTTTATATGGATTATATTTGCATTTGCCATAATAAATTTCTTCCTTCCTACTTGTAATATTTTTAAATTGATATATAATAATATTATGATATACCTATGGGGGGTATAAGTCAATAGCTAGTATTAAAAAAATATCGGTTATTAATTAAAATAGGAGTGATTTGATTGAAATTATTAGATGTAATTATTATGGGAAAAGGACCATCCGGAATTTCCGCATCTCTGTATACTCAGAGGGCAAACCTGGAAACATTGGTTATTGGAAGGGAAGGTAGCTCCTTAGAAAGAGCTGGAAAAATCGAAAACTATTACGGTATAGAAGAGGCAATTAGCGGGGAAAAACTTCTTGGTATAGGTGAAAGACAAGCTCAAAAGCTTGGTGTTCAATTATTGAATGAAGAGGTTGCTGGAATTGCATATATTTATGAAGAAAAATATTTTAAAGTTACTACAACCACTGGTGAATATAATTCCAGGGCAATTTTAATTGCTACAGGCCAGCCAAATAAAAAGATTAATATTGAGGGCATCAAGGAATTTGAAGGAAAAGGAGTCAGCTACTGTACAACCTGTGATGGCTTCTTTTATAGAAATATGAGCGTAGGTATCCTGGGAAATGGTGCATATGCAGTTCATGAAGCAATGGAGCTAGAAGCATTTACAAAAGATATTACGCTGTTTACAAATGGCGCAGACTTGGATGTAAATGGAGATTTAGCAGACAAGGCGGGTAAGTTTAAAATTAACACGCAACCTATTTTAAAACTATCTGGAAATGATTATTTACAGGAAATTCATTTCAAAAATGGAAAGAGTCAAAAAATAGATGGACTGTTTGTTGCATATGGTACGGCTTCCAGTGTGGATTTTGCAAAGAAACTTGGTGTTATTACAGAAAATAATGCTATATTGGTTGACAATAATCAAAGTACGAATGTCGAAGGTATTTTTGCTTCAGGGGACTGTACCGGAGGTCTTAAACAGATATCAACTGCTGTTGGACAGGGCGCGGTAGCCGGAAAAAGTATTATAAATTTTGTCAGATCATTAAAAGATAAATAATAATGCCTAAAACATATATAGTAAATTTCATTGAAAGCATTTACAGGGGGATATAGATGAATCATGGTTGGAGAAGATATTCATATATAATAACAATAATTTTTTTTGTACTAGGCTTTTTTAATATTGTATTTGGTTGGCTTGGTTTTGCGTGTTTGATACTACCGTTCATTTTACTTTTAAAGAATAAAAGAAAGAAATGGTGTCAGAATTATTGCCCGAGAGCTAATTTATTTAGTGTATTATTTCGTAAGAGGTCTTTATCTGGTAAAGCAGCACCAAACTGGTTTGTACGTGGAAAAGCAAAATGGTTTGTACTTACGTATTTTATTTTTAACTTATTTGTTCTAATTATGTCAACGTTTATGGTGTTAATGGGGAGAAGGGCAGCGATTGAAAAGGTAAGATTTTTAATCGCTTTTAAACTTCCATGGGATATGCCAAATATATTGAATTTGGGGTATTTTCCTGATTGGGTAATACATTTGTCATTTAGAATTTATTCGATGATGTTTACAACTACTGTTTTAGGGTTAATTCTGGCATGGATCTATAGACCAAGAACTTGGTGTACTGTGTGTCCGATTAATACAGTTTCAGCTTTAATATTAAATAAATATAAAAAGGATGATATGACTATAAACTCTTGAATCCAGGGGGTGCTGTAAAATGGTGCCCTTTTTTCATACCCATTTTTGCCAATGGGTATTGACATCAACTGGAACTGATCATATAATGATATTAACATATTAGAAAATACTAATATAATAAAAACATGAGGTGATAAAATGTCAAATATGGGTAGTCAACTTATTTCAGATGTATTCAAAGCTTTGGCCCATCCTACAAGAATTCAAATAGTGAAGCTTTTAAGGAATGGTGAGATGTGCGTTTGTGATATTCTTTCTAATCTTGATTCTGAACAATCTAATACTTCTCAACATCTTACAATATTAAAAAATCAGGGTATTGTTGAAAGTAAAAAAGATGGGTCGAAGGTTATATATTCAATTAGAAACAACGAGGTTTATGAAATGATCGATCTTGCTGAAGTAATTATACTACGTCAGATAGAAGAAACAAAAACTTCATTATTAAAATAAATGAGTTTTGAGGATGTCAAAGAGGTTA
>Ga0123336_10000806_pt1 | contig 30515 bp, 28 predicted proteins | sample SSSSmetaG_FD_96466 | JGI IMG/M metagenome (GOLD analysis project Ga0123336, IMG submission 96466) | Glacier valley bacterial and archeal communities from Borup Fiord, Nunavut, Canada, to study Microbial Dark Matter (Phase II) - ​SSSS metaG | ecosystem: Environmental > Aquatic > Freshwater > Ice...
CGACGGTGGCAACGTGGCGGCCGGACGGCGTGGCTCGGGCGGCGGCACTGGCGTAATGACCGGCGGACGCGAGACCCGACCAGGTGGGGGCGTGCTCGGTGCAGCCGGCGCCAGGCTTCCATTGGCACCGGCGCCAGCGGGCAAGGCAGGCAGGCTGGCCGACGAGCTGGACCCCGCCTGATAGTTCTTGGACCGCGCGTAGGCCCGCATCGCCTCGTTGACGAGGTAGTCGATGGAGCAGTCGAAGTCGTTGGCCATCTGCTCGAACGTCTCCCAAAGGACGTCTCGGCAGTAAAAATGGCGCATCGTCTTCTTGCTTTGGTCCATCGTCGCTCAGGCCTCCGACTACCGACTGCCTACTACGGTTTCTTGCCGAGAGCTGCCGCCACGAGCTTGGCCTCTATACCAAGCGTCGTATTTGGCAGATCCTTCAATCCTTTGAGTTTTGTACCATCAGTGAATAGCGGCGCCAATGCCGAAGCGTCAGAAGATGTCCCGGCCTGGCCCAGCGACCAGACTGCGCACAGACGGGCGACCCAGCTTTTCGAGGCCAGCTCTTGCTTGAGTGCCGGCGTCGCTGCCGCGCCAAGCTGGCCGAGATCGTGGACCACATATGACTTCAGATCTTCAGCTTTGTAAGACCGCTTGGCGTCGAGACCCTCGAGGACTGGCGCCACCGCCTCGGCCTTGCCCGCCGCCACCGCGGCCTCGACTGCGCGCCAACGCATCAGCTCTTCGGAGTCGCCGGTGAGCCGCACCAGACCCGGCACCGCCTTCTGACCAATCTTCTCCGCCACCTGGAACGCGGCATCGCGTACTTTGGGCGGCGCCTTCTTGTCGGCCGCCAAGCGCAGCGCAGCGGCCAACGTGATCTCGTCACCGCCAAGGTGCCCGCCATTGGCCAGCGCCAACAGCGCCCGATCGCGTAGCGTGTCCGGGCCATGCTCGGCCTGCTCGACGAGAAATGCCGCCGACTTGGGCCCGCCCAGCGATCCCAACGCCTGCAAAAGCCCATCGGGCAGAGCACGGGTCCGCGCCACGCTCTTCTGCGCCGCCTCGACGAGCACATCGGCGGCACGCACCGCTTCGGCCGGATCGACTTTGCCCAGGATGGCTGCCGCGACGAGCTGCTGTGGCCCACCTGGCGGCTCGGTGTGCAAGAGCGCCTGCAACCGCGGCACGGCCGGCTTTCCGATGGTGAGCAAGATCTTCTCGCTGGCCTGCCCGCCCTGAAACGCGCGCCCTGGTAGGTCGATGGTGGTCCAGGCGATGAGCGCTTGATCGATCTGGCCGAGCAGCGCGGTGTCGCTCGGCGTCACGTCGGCGCGCAACAGAAAGAGCGCGTCTTTGGCCTCTCGCTCGACGCGCGTGGTGTCGGTGCCCGGCCGTGTACCGGCCAGCGTGATGAGGCGCGGTGCGGCTTCCTTCAGCACCGCCTGCCGATCGGCCTCGGCGCTGGCGTGCAGATCGCTGATCGCGTCCTGCGACATGCCGATCTCGACGAGCGCGGCCAACGCCTGTGCCCGCAGCGCGGGCTTGCCGCCATCCTTGACCACGCCGCGGAGCTTGCCCGGACCCTTTTCGGTGTCCTTCCAGCGGGCGATCTTCTCTGGCGTCGGCTCGCACGCGGCAAACGCCACGCACACAGCGCCCAAGCTCAGCGCCCCGAGGCCAAGCCGACAAAACGAAAGCCTGTGCCCAGACCCGGTCACGCGACGGACGACAGTACTACAACCCCTTGTCCCGTCAAGAGATTTCCATATTGGAAAGCCGCGTTGGAAAGCATTTTGGGCGTGGTAGGTTGGCGCGTGCGTCGGCTGCGATTGAGCATGGGCTTGGTGGTCGGATGCGCGTGTCTATGCACTGTGTTACCGCACGAACAGCGCGCTCGCGCCTATCCGTTCTTGCCGCCGCGCCCAGTGCCGAGCGCCATCGCTGGACCCACCGATCCGCACCCTGCTGCGCTCTACTACAACCCGGCAGCGCTCGGCCCGCTCACCGGAAACCACGTCTATCTCGACGGAGGCGCACGCGTCCATCTCGGCTCGGTGCAGCTCAACGCCACCGAGGCCGGCCCTGCCAGCAGCACGCCGATCAGCTGGTCGGATCTGGCGTCCTTCGTCGGTGCCACCACCGATCTGCGCGGCAATGAAGTCCTCCACGGCGGCATCGCGGCCTACACGCCCTACAGCGACTTCACCTCGTACGGCGACTCGTCGCTGCGCTACCACGCCAAGACCCACACCATGGCCGTCTTCGGCGAGAGCCTGGCAGCGTCGGTACGCATCGCCTCCCGCTTCTGGATCGGCGCCGCCATCAACTTCTACGAGGCCTGGCTGCGCTACAGCTACGACCGTGACGCGGCCCCTTATGGCGGCAGTGCCCTCGTCGACCAGCCCAACGCGCTCTGCGGCGCTGCCTGTGGCCTCGAAAACTCGGCTGCCCGTCAGCAGATCGACTTGCGCGGCTTCAACTGGGGCGTCGGCGCCACCCTCGGGATCTTGGTCCGGCCCATCGATCGTCTGTGGCTGTCGCTGTCGTGGATCACCCGCTCCTACTCACCTGGCCGCGGCCCCGACATGGCGCTCTACGACGACCGTACCGCCAGCGTCAGTCCCACCCCGAACCTTTCCGGAAATTGCACGCCAGCCGGACAGAGCTTTCGGCCCTGTCAAGGCAACGACCAGATCTCGGTGGTCTTGCCCGACATCGTCTATTTCGGCCTGCGTTTCGAGGCCACACCGCGCTTCGAGTTCGAGGCCGGCGCGCGTTACATCAACTACGGCGCCCGCAACCAGCTCGACGTGAGCTTGCAAGGCGGCAACCTCGCCAGCGCCGGCAACAGCGCCGCCACCCGCGTGCCGCCCCAGTTCCTGCTCGACCGCGGCTTTCAGGACACCTGGGCCTTCTGGGCCAGCGGCCGCTTCCGGTTGCGGGAGACGATCCGGCTGTCGCCGATGTTGATGTTCGAGACGTCAGCCGTGCGCACCGACGTGGTCAACGCCGCCTCCATCGACTCCAACAAGCTCGACCTGTCGTTGACCGCGGAATGGAAGCCGACGCGCCTTTTGCGCATCGGTGCTCACGTCGGTGGCACCGCCTACATTCTCGGCCAGGCGGGTCAGGCGTTTTCGTCGCGGGCTGCGGTGAGCTGCGTCGACGCCGCCTACTCCCTCGACGCCTGCGGCAAGATCTCGGCCGGTCAGGGCTTGCCGTCCGCCGACGGCCAGTACACGATGTTCGTCCTTCATCTTGGCGCGTCGATCGGGTTCGATTTCTGATTTCTCATATGGAGACCCATGCATCTTTTGTCTGAGCACGGCTTTGGTGCCGGTGGACTGTCGGCCCGGCACTTTCGACTCGAAAATGGTCTGCAGATCATCCTGGTGCGCGATCCGGGCGCGCCGATCTTGGCCTACCAGACCTGGTTCTCCGTCGGCTCGCGCCACGAAAAAGAGGGCACCACCGGCATCGCCCATCTGTTCGAGCACCTCATGTTCAACCAGACGGAGACGCACCCGCCTGGCGAGCTTGACCGGCTCATCGAGTCGCGCGGCGGCGACACCAACGCCGCCACCTGGGTGGACTGGACCTATTATCGCAACAACCTGCCTGCGTCCGAGCTGGCCCTTGCCGTCGAGCTCGAAAGCGATCGGATGGCGCACCTCGTGCTCGGCGACAAGCAAGTCGAGTCGGAGCGCGAGGTCGTCTCCAACGAGCGGCGCCAGCGCGTCGAGGACGACGTCGACGGGTTTCTGTCGGAGGAGCTGTACAAGCTCGCCTTTCAGACCCATCCGTATCACTGGCCGACCATCGGCTGGATGAGCGACATCCAGGCCATCACCATCGACGACTGCCGGACGTTTTACCGGACCTACTACGCGCCCAACAATGCCACGGTGGTCCTGGTCGGCGACTTCGACGAGGCGGACGCACTCCAACGCATCGAAAAAGGCTACGGCGGCATTCCGGCGTCGACCCTTCCCGTCGAGAACCTGCCGACGGAGCCGGAACAGACCGGCGAGCGACGGGCCCGGTTTCAAAAAGCGGTCATCGCCGACAAGGTGCGCGTCGGCTACAAGGCGCCGCCACTGCCGCATGCCGACTATGCGCGGCTGGAGGTGGCGTCGGAGATCTTGTGCAGCGGCAACTCGTCGCGGCTGCATCGGCGTCTGGTCGTCGAGAGCGAGCTGTGCACGTCGGTGTCGGCGGGCCTGGCGCCGTTTCGGGACCCGGGGCTCTACGAGTTGTCGCTGTCGATGCAACGCGGCAAGAGTGGCGCCGACGGCGAGGCGATGTTGTACGACGAGCTGGCGCGCTTTATCGCCGCGCCACCGACGGCGGAGGAGCTGACCACGGCCAAGACGCGTTTATTGACGCGCCTCTATCGCGAGCTGAGAGCCGGTGCTGGCAAGGCGGAGGCGCTGGGACATTTTCATGTCTCGTGCGGCGACTACCGGCGATTGTTTGCCGTCGCGGATGCCTATTCGCGGGTGACCGCCGAAGAGGTCCGAGAGGTGGCCCAGCGTTATCTCGATCCGCAGCGACGCACGGTGTTGACGGCGGAGCCGAGCGGTGAAGAAGCCGACGACGCCGAAGACGGAGAGGCCTCGTGATGCACTTTCTCGTCGAAGAAAACCACGATCTGCCGCTGGTACGCGTGCAGATCGGCCTACGCTCCGGTGCAGCCGACGATCCCGTCGAGCTCGATGGGCTCTGCAATTTTGCCACCGAGCTGATGGCCCGCGGAGCCGGCGGCAAAGACCGCGCCGAGCTCGACCGCGCTTTCGATGGCCTCGGCACCAACCTCGACGTCATCGCCGATCTCGACGGCACCTGGCTCGAGGTCACCGTGCTGCGCGCCAAGCTCGAGCCGGTGCTGTCGCTGCTCGCCGACGTGCTCTTGCGTCCCGACTTTCCCGCCGATGAAGCCGACAAGCTGCGCCGCGAGATCTTGGCGCAGATCGACGAGCTGCGCGACGACGACGGCCAGCTCGCCCGCCGTTATTTCGGCCGCGCCCTCTATGGCGCGCATCCCTACGGCCGAACGATCATCGGCACCACCTCGTCGCTGCAGAACCTCGACGTCGCCGCCGCGCGCGCCTGGCATGCCCGGGTGGTGCGCAGCGACAACATGCTGGTCGGCCTGGCAGGCGACATCGGCAGCGACGAGGCCAAAGCGCTGGTCGAGAAACATCTCGGTGCAGTCCCGGCCGGAGGCGCAGGCGGCGCACTCTACCCCGCCCCGCCACGACGCCAAGGCCGCCGTCTCACCCTCGTCGACAAACCCGATCGCACCCAGTCGCAGATCTTGTGGGGCCAGCCAGGGCCGAAATGGGGCGAACCCGACTATTTCAGTCTGCAAGTCGCCACCTGCGCCTACGGCGGCACCTTCACCGCTCGGCTCATGAACGAGGTCCGCTCCAAGCGCGGCCTGTCCTACGGCGCCTCGGCGCGGCTAGGTCAGGGCCGTGGCGCGCGCGCGCTGGCGGCGTCGATCGCCCCGTCGCTGGATCAGACGGCAGAGGCGCTGGGCCTGGTGCTGGACCTCCATCGCGACTGGATCTCGGGCGGCATCACCGAGGACGAGCTCGGCTTTGCCAAGGGCTACCTGCAGCGCAGCTTCGCCTTCACCGTCGCCACGCCGGAAGATCGGCTCGATCTGCGGGCATCCCTCGACATGTGCGGCCTGCCTTCGGAGCACGGCGACCGCTTCGTGGAACGCATCGGCGCGGTCACGCTCGACGACACCCGTCAGGCGCAAGCGCGTCACCTCGCCAACCAAGGCCTCGAGATCTGCATCGTCTGCACCGTCAACGCGCTGCGTCCCAAGCTGGAGGCAGCGGGCTTACTGGCCGACACCGAGGTGGTTACGACCGATTTCGAAGCGTATTAGCGACGTTCGCGGGACTGTTCGGCGCGTTTGATGAGCGAGTCGACCAGGTGATCACCCGGGGCGTCGGCGAAGGGATAGGTCGCCACGCCGAGCTTGACGGTGACGGGCACGTCGAGGCCGGTGGCGGCTTGGTGGGCCTTTTGCGAGAGCCGGCTCGCAGTCTTGGCGGCGTCATCCGGCGAGATGCCGCGCAGGATGACTGCGAGCTCGTGGGCGCCCCAGCGGATGACGACGTCTTCGGCGCGCAGCGACGTGGACCACAGCTCGACCAGGCGACGGAGGACCTCGTCGCCGAGCTGTTTTCCGTGGCGGTCGACCAGCGCCTTCCAGCTCTCGAGCTCGGCCAGGATCAACGATATTGGCTGGCGATGACGCTCGGCGAAATGGAGCTCGGCGTCGAGCCGAGACAGCCCGTAGCGACGGTTGAAGGCGCGGGTGGGCGGATCGCGCAAGGCCGACTCGACGAGGTGCCGTTGTGCCTTTTCCTCGACGTCGTCCCAGCGCTCGAACTTGAACACCACCGATTGGCCGACGCGGACCTTCTGGCCGTCGAGGAGCTGCGCTTCACCGACGCGCATGCCGTCGACGAAGGTGCCGTTCTGCGAGCCCAGATCGCGGATGCGTGCGCCGACGCCGTCGGCCGTGACCACCGCATGGCGCCGTGACACGCTGGTATCGTCGACGAGCCGCACGCCAGCGGTCGGATCGCGGCCCAGCACGAGGCCACCTTCCGACTCGCTGGGCACCCGAAACAGCTCGCCCAGAAAGGGCCCCGCGATCATCAGTAGAAACGGTCGGCGCGGACCTGGCGCCTCGGGTCGACGCTGGACGACGACATCTTGCGTGGGATCAGCGTCGCCCGCCATGTCCCGACCCTAACACGATGTCTTGATCGGCGTGAGCCTCCCGCGCACAGCTCGCCTACGGCCGGCTCAGCTCTCGGCTCACTGAACCGGCGAACAGGCGCCGCGCCAACGCCGGCCGATTGGTGATCACGCCGTCGACGCCAAGCGCCCACAGCCAACGCATCACGGCCGGATCGTCGACGGTCCAGACGTTGACGGCGTAGCCACGCCGGTGCCAATCGGTCATCGAGATGGCGTCGACGAGTGCCGCCTCCGGATGCAGCGCCGCCGGCTGCACCCACACCGTCGGCCAGGCGCGACGAAACGGCACCGCCTGCTCGGATCCGAACAACAACGCCAACGGCAGCGACGACAAACGCCGGAACCGCAGCAACAACAACGGATCGAACGACGACACCAAGACGCCCGGCGCCGACTGATCTTGAAGGATGGCCGCCACCGCGCCGGCCAGGCCCTCGTCGACAAACCGTCGCGCCCAAGTCGGCGCGCTCTTCAGCTCGATGTTGCAACGCAGCGGGCCGAGCGCGTCGAGCACGTCGCTCAAGAGCGGAATCGACGCGCCGTTTCCCAGCTTGATCTGTCTGAGCTCTGGCCAGCCGATGTCGCGGATCACACCTGGCCGACCAGCCAGCCGGGTGAGCTCGTAGTCGTGAAAGACCACCACCTCGCCCGTCGCACAGCGCATCACGTCGAGCTCGACCCCGTCGGCGCCATCGGTGATGGCCTCTGCGAAGGCCTCCATCGTGTTCTCGAGCGGCCCGTCGAGGCGATGGGACCCGCGATGGGCCCAAACCAAGGGCGTGGTCATGCCAGCTTTGCAGCCGCAGCCACCGGCACGCCATGCCGTTCGAAGGCCTCGAGCCACTTGGCCCGCTCGGTCCGCAACAGCTCCGTCGTCGAGCTGTAGCCATAGCGCACCATCTGTTTGCGCGACTCCCAGCTCATCGGATTTTGCAGGAACATATCGGCTTCTTCTTCGCGTGGCTCGATGAGCAGGAAGGTCGCCTCGGGGTGCTGGGCGTGATAGCGGCGCAGCCCCTGGTGCAGCTTGGTGCGCGTCGACATCTTGCCCGCCTGGCCGTAGACGGCGAGCAGCCCCTTGTCACCGATGTGCCGCGCTCCGGCCAGCGCCGACGGCACCGTGCCCTGCTCTGGATCGTGGCGATAGGGGACGAGCGGATTGACCACCACCACCAGCGTCGCGCCGCGCTCGAGGGCCAGGTCAGCGTGCGCCACCTTGCCCACCGCACCGTCGACATAGTCCCGCCCGTTCCAGCGCACCGGCTCGAAGAACAGCGGAATCGCCGACGACGCACACATAGCCGTCGCCAGCGGCACGTCGTCGAGCGGCTTGCGACCGAACACCGCCCGATGTCCGGAATCGAGGTCGTTGGCCGTGATGAGGAGCTCATGCGACAGCTCGGCGAAGGTGGTCGCCAGCTGATGGTGGCGCAAGAACCGATCGAGGTAGCGCTCGTAGTGACGCAGCGAAAAGATGCCGGCCGGCAACACCTCGAGCAGCTCGCCGAGCAGCTCCTCCGAGAAGGGCTTTCGTCGCACCGCTTTGGCCACCGCGCCGAACAGCACGCCGGCGATGTCCCGCAGCACGCCGAAGCCTTGGCTGGGGTCGAAGCGATAGATGTCGGTGCGACGCGCCGGCAACAGCGACTGATCTTCCTCGAGGACGCCGCGCACCATACGGTGCACCCGCATGCCCGAGGCCATCAGCGTGGCCACGAAGGCGCCGGCCGAGGTGCCCACGTACACATCGAAGTCGTTGACCGAAAAACCGCCACCGACCTGGTCGCGGGCGAAAAAGTCGTCGAGCGCCGCCAGTGCACCGAGCTCGTACATGCCACCGGTGACGCCGCCGCCGCACAGGCACAGCGCCAACTTGCCACGGGGTCCGGTCACCGGATTATCATATCACTACAACCGACACAGCTCCTCGTGCAGCACGCGCACGACATCATCGACGCGCGCCTCCGCCACCCGCAGCGACAGTCGCAGTGGCGAAGCGTCCCAGCCCAGCACCGCCAGGTCGGCATTGCGGCACGCAGCGAGCGCTTTCTCGATGGCCGAAGGGTCGGCACCGATGCCGCCACCGACGATACTGACCTCACCAACCTCGCTGATCGTCGCGCCGGCAGCGACGAGCCGGCGCTCGACGCGCGCCCAGTCGGGGATGTCGTCACGCACGAGGCGTACCCAGGTGTCACTGCCGGCGTCACTGCTCGACGAGGCGCCCCTGAGCGCGATGCCTTCTTCGGTCAAGATGGTCAGCACCGACTCGGGGCCGCGAACCAGCGTGACCCGTTTGGTGCCGGTCACCACCCTCGCCGTCGAGCCCACCGTCGAGCTGACGATGCGCGTCTCCTGTGTCGATCCCGAGCTGGCGCGGGCATGGATCACGATGCCGGCGCGTGCGGCCCAGGCCACCGCCTGCGCATTGAGGACCTTGGCGCCATGTTCTGCGAGCTCCTGCATCTCGTCATATCCCAGACTCTCGAGGCGGGCCGCCTCGGCAACCACGCGGGGATCCGCAGAGTACACACCGTCGACGTCGGAGTAGATCTCGCAGTCGGCCCCTAGTGCCGCGGCCAGCGCCACGGCAGTGGTGTCGGAGCCGCCGCGACCGAGCGTGGTGATCTCGCGCTTGTAGCTCATGCCCTGAAAGCCGGCGACGATGACGACCTTGCCGCGCTCCAGCTCGTCCTCGATGCGGATGGGCCGGACCTCGATGATGCGCGCGCCCGAGTGACGATCGTTGGTGAGGATGCCCGACTGCGAACCGGTGAAGCTGATGGCCGAGAGCCCACGCGCCTCGAGCGCCATGGCCAGAAGCGCCATGGAGATGCGTTCTCCCGTCGACAACAGCATGTCCAGCTCGCGACGCGGCGGCTCTTTGGTCACGCTGCGCGCCAGCTCGAGGAGCTGGTCGGTGCTCTTGCCCATGGCGGACACCACCACCACCACGCGCCGTCCACTGCGCGCCGTCGCTGCCACGCGATCGGCAACCTGACCGAGGCGCTCCGGATCGGCCACCGAGCTCCCACCGAACTTCTGCACCACCCTGTCGCGCTTCACTGGCTGTCCCGTCTGCATGTGTCGCTATCGTACTGCATCGTACTGCGCCAAACGGGCGTTGGCCCTTCCTTGGTACCGAATGCCGCGCTATCCTTCCGTCGCCATGACCAGCCGCGCGCGCGCCGCCCTCCTCCCGTCTCTGTGCGCCATCGCGCTCGCTGCATGCCACCCCGGCACCCAGGTCGCCGACCCCCGTACCGCCAAGTCCGCGAAACCGGTCGCAAAACGGTTCACGGGCACGGTTTCCAAAGTCGGCTCCGACGAGGAATACGCCGTGGCGCGCGCCGAATTCGAAGCGCTCGACAGCGACGACCCCAGCCGCGCGGCCCGTCGCCGCGCCATCCTCGATTGGCTCTTGCCGCAGGCGCGCCGAGCGCTCGACGGCGCCCACCTCGAAGACGGTCTCACGCTGGTGCGTCAGTCAGCGACGTTGTTCGACCCGAGCGAGCTCCGCAAGCCCACCGAGATGTCGTCCCTGTTGGCCGTCGCCGCGCAACTCGAGAAAGTCGCTCGCCGGCGCGGAGCACGCGAAGAAACCACGCTGGCGCTGGTGCTGCAGCTCTCGAGCCCCGTCGACGCCGAACGACACGCAGCTGATGCGCGCTACCGGCAGCTCACGCGCTGGCTCAGCAATGTCCTCGACACCACCGGCGACAAGACATTCGTTCCCACCGGCAAAGGCCGTGAGCACGCCATCAACGATCTGGAGGCCGCCGCGCGGGTGTGGCCATCGCCGCTGGTGGTCGACGAGCTGACGCGGCTGTATCTGGCCCGGGCGGGCGATCCGCTGGCGGATTTGTTGGCGGACTCCCAGCGCGCAGTGCTGGTCGTGAACCTGACGCGCCTCTACTTGCGCGCCGGCCGCGCAGCGGACCTGGCGCCTCTCTACAAACAGTTCGCCGACCGCGCTGGTGACGACGCCCGACTCCGCGCACTCGTCGACAAAGCCTATGCGCCGACTGCGCAGGCCGGCGACGCGGTGGCGCTGGCCAAGGGGCTGGTGCAGGCGAGCGGGACCGAGGCCGATCGCGAGGTGGCGCTGCAGATCTGCCGCGAGGCCACGCAGCGTTTTCCGTCGTCGCTCGACCCGCATCTGTGCACCGGCGAGCTGGCTTTCGAGGAGAACCAGCTGGGTCTTGCCATCCGCAGCTTCGAAGAAGCCAAGCGTGTTCAGCCCGATCGGCAGGAGACCTGGGAAGTGCTGGCCCGCCTCTATCGCCTGCGGCTCTCGCAAGTCGTCAGCGACGAGAACGTCGACGTGAAGAACATGGAAGCGCAGCTCGCCAAGGTGGAACGATTCCACGCCGAGGCCAAGCAGCGCTTCGTCGGCAAGCAGCTACGCATCTCGATGGCCGAGGTGCTTTACGACGTCGGTCGTGGCTACTACAACTCGGGCCATCTCGGCGAGGCGCGGCGCTATCTCGAGCGCACGCTGGCTCTCGAGCCGAGCGTGCCTGGCCTCGAGCTCCTCGGGCAGCTGCGGCTCAAGCGCGGCGAGCCGCGCGAGGCGGCGGCGTTGTTCGAGCGCGCCATGACGCTGCCGCAGGAAGACGGCAAGGTGCGCCTCTACCTCTCGGCCAAGCTGCGACGCCTCCTCGGCGACGCGCTCGAGTCGAGTGGCGACAAGGAACCCGCCGAGCGCGCCCGTCGCGCGGCGGTCGAGGATTGGGATCATTTGTTGGCCGAAAGCGATCTGCGCAAGGAGGCCGCTGCCGAGGCTGCGCTCGAGCGGGCCAAGCTTCTCTACCAGCTTGGCGAGCGCGACGAGTCGCTGGAGTCGTTCCGTCAAGCCATCGACATCGCGCCCGATCTCGGCTCGTCGTATGCCGACAGCATCGCGTTTCTGATTCCGCGCGGCGAGCTCGAGTCGGCGCTGGATTCGTATCATCGGGCGCTGGGCCGCAGCGAGGTCACCGACTATCTCAAAGTGTATTGCTCGCTGTGGATCGTCGACCTGGCCGAGCGGGCCGGCCAGCCTCCCGATCCGCTGGCGCAAAGCTATCTGCGCTCCACCGACGGGGCCAAGTGGTATCACGACCTGGCTCGCTGGGCGACGGCACGGGAGGCAGATGATGCGCTCATGCGGCGGGCCGATACGCCAGCGCGTCGGGCCGAGGCGTCGTTCTACCGGGCGATGCGGGCTGTCGGTCGTGGCCAGCTCGACGAAGCCAAGCGGTTGTGGCGTGAGGTGCTGGCGACGGAGATGGTGGCCTTCTTCGAGTACGACATGGCCAGTTACTACTTGAAGCTGGGCCGGGCGCCGGAAAAGCCGGTCATTCAACGTCGGCCGTCCACGCCGCGCCGGCCCATGTCGCCTACGCCGTCGCGCCGTCCGCCTGACGGCAGCATTTAGCTAGCATTCAACTGGAGATCAGCAGACCCAAGTCGGCGAAACGGGCCAGATTGGCCATTTCGTCGACGGAGAACGACTGATCTTGCAGCGGTCTACCGTCGAGCCGCTCGAGCAGAGCTTGTTCGGCTGCGGTGAGGTCGACGCCGCCTAGCTTGCGGCGGATGGGGCCGTCGACACCAAGCTGACGGCTGATGGTGAGCTCCATCCACGGCGCCGGTCGCAGCGAAGCATCTGGCGCCAGCGACGGCGGAGTCAGATAGGCGTCGATCACTGCCCGGCTGAGGTGCAGGCAGGCTGGCGACAAGGGCACGCGCACCCGACGCTGCGACGCTGTTGCGCTCGGGCGGATGACGGACAGCGCGTGTGGCGTCCCATCGGGCGCGTGGGCGAAGATCACCGTCGACACGCGCGCCGGCAGCGCGGCCAGGCGCATCTCGACCGCGGGCGTATGCTGCGCGTGGAGGAGCGCTTCGCCGTCGGGGGACAATCTCTCCATGACCCCGTCGAGAAAACGCAACACCAGGGCCTCTGCGCCCGGCGCACTGGCATAGCGGGCCGACGCCCCGGCATCTGCCGTCGCCATCTCGACGCGCAACAGCGGCGCATTGAAGGTGATGAGGTCGAACGGCCCCGACGGCAAGCCGTCGTAGACATCCGCCTCGACGAACCGACAGCGCGCGTCGTCGATGCCGGAGAGCGCGCGGTTGACCGCTGCGGCGTCGAGCGCGCGGCGATCGACATCGCCTCCCACCACGACCGCACCAGCACGCGCCGACGCCAGCGCCAAGACGCCTGCGCCGCAACCGACGTCCAGATGCCGTCGCCCGTCGAGCATGCGCGGCAAGGACCAGACCGTGTTGAGCGCCGACAGATCTGGCGCACCCAACGCATCGCGCGCGTCGAGACGATCGGACACGAGGAGGAGCCCGCGCATCGGCAACGCGCCCAACCGCGCCCGCAGATGATCGCCTTCGGTGCTCAAGAGGCCCGCCTCGACGAGAATCGCCAGCTCGGCGGTGGTCGCAGAGATGGGCGGCGCGGCCAGTCGTTGCGCCGACACGCTCTGGCCCGCGACCAAGAGCGCAATCCAGGCGCCGAGCCCACGCGCCGGCGCCGTGGCCATGCTGCCTATGATCCAGCGCACATCGGTGACGAGCGGCACACCAAACCAGCGACACACCGCAGCCTCGTGCAACCCAGCCTCGACGAGACGGGTCCACAGGCCATGCCACACCGGATGCCAGCGCGGAAACGCTCCATGCGACGCGGTTACAGGTGGGATGAAGTCGGACATGGTCGGTTATGCTTCGACATGCTCGGCTGTATTGCCGGTCTCGTCGAGAGCTGCTAGCGTGTTGGACCATAGCATGGCTGCAAACTTCCCTCGGTTGATCGCTTCGCTGGGCCTGCTAGCGGGCCTCACGTCGTTCACCGCGTCCGTCGCTGCCGGGCCTTCGCTCGACCCCGCGCGACTGGCTCAGCTCGCGCGCTACGAGGTGCTGGTCTTCTCCGATCCGTTCAAGGACGGCATCGAGCGCGGCAAGGCCATCGGTGTATTCGACGCCACGTCCGAAGAAGTGTTTCGCGTCGCCACCGACTTCAGCAAATGGTCCGAGTACCTGCCCAAGGTCCACTCGTCTAAGGTGGTGTCGCGCGCCGGCAAGGTCACGTTGGTGGCCTTGATTGCCGACCTGCCGTTCCCGGTTGGGCGTCGACAAGTGTTCGCGCGTTACACTGAGGAACGGTTGCCGGGCGAGATTTATCGCATCCGCTTCGAGATGATTCACGGCGAGATGCGCCAGTACCTTGGCTCGGTGTACATCGAGCCCTGGGCCCGATCGGGATCGGGCCCACCCCAGACTGCAGTGACCTACGAGCTCGTCGCTGAGCCGGACATCGCCGCGCCCGACTCGACCATCAACAAGGCCGTGCGGCGCTCGTCGAGTGGCTTTGTGCACGCGCTGCGGCAGCACGTCAATGATCTGCATCGCCTGGGTCTTTTGCACCCGATGCAGCCGCCGACCGTCACGCCGCCCGACGCGATGCCGCGCGGGCCAGTCACCGTCAAAGCGAGCCCGTAGTCTCCTTCGACTCCGCAAGAGTCGTCGGAAACCCGCGTCGTCTTCGCGCGTCGAGGCACTCACGCGAGCCCACCGCGACGACGTGACACGGCGTAGGCCGCATCCCGTACATCCGACACGAGTAGTGTCCCTGTCGGGCCCGCAGCGCGGCGCAGTGCCCATGCACCATCTTCAAAAAGCGCCGCCCACCACGCATCACCACATGTCGCGACATGACCTGCTTGGTCATCCGACACAGGTCGGTCTCGGTCACCGAGACGTACTCCTCGGGACCGAAGCAACAAGCACCACAAGTGAGACAGTCGAGTTTCATCTGTAGCGAAGCGTTTCTGTAGCGAAGCGTTCTGTAGCGAAGCGTTCTGTAGCGAAGCGTTCCGTAGCGAAGAGTGGGCGGTGCCCACGCTTCGCGTCGGAGGCCTGGAACCCTCTCAGGGTTCCAGACCACAATGGAGGTGCTGCCCGGATTCGAACCGGGGAATAACGGATTTGCAATCCGCTGCCTTACCAACTTGGCGACAGCACCTTTTGGTTATTGCGCGGGGATTATTAGCACGACATCGGTTGGCGATGCCAGCGTGATGATGCGGCTGTGTTACGCGGACGGTGTTACGCGGACTACAGACCGAGGCCCGACAGTGGATCGTCGGTCTTGGTGTTGATCTTCGGCTTCGGCTTGTCGCCGTCGGTGGTCTTCGGCTTGCTCGAGGCGGTGCGGACCGGGCGCGAGGCAACTGCTTCCATGCGCGCGCGAATCTTGGCTTTCTCGGCGTCGTCGGAGGCGGTGGCGAGCTGCGTCTGAAGATCGGACAGCTCTTTCTTGATGCGCGCTTTCTCGGCATCAGCCTCGGCAGCGATCTTGATCTTCTCTTTCTCTGCAGCGGCCAGAGCAGCCGCGTTGCGCGCCGCCTCCTGGTTGTGCGAGACGATGAGGAAGGTCATTACGCCGCCCGAGAGCAGCACGAGCGCAGCGACACCAGCGACGATGGCCTTGACCGGGAGCTTCTTGGCGGCCATGCGCGCATGGGCCTCGGACTCGATGCGGTGCTGCTCGAGCTTGGCCGCAGCTTCGATCTGCGCGCGACGCTCGGACTCCTGCAGGCGAAGCTCGTCTTCACGACGCTGCCGCTGCTGGTCCTCCTCGATGCGACGTAGCCGCTCTTCTTCCGAGCGACGGGCCGACTCAGCAGCCTCTTTGGCGCGGCGAATCTCGTCCTCGCGCGCTTGGCGCTCGGCTTCGACACGGGCCTGCTCGGCCTCTTCCTCGGTCTTGACGCGGTCGTCCTCGATCCCGCGCAATTCGCGGAGAGAAAAGAGGACGGAGTTTTCACGGCGCTCGGCCATTGTTGCGTTCTCCTTTTACGACCTTCAGTAACAACCTTCAGTAACCACATGACTGTCAACGCGCTGCTTCCAACTTCGCGCTGACACAATCGTGAGGTGTACCATACAGTTTCGGCTTCGACAAGGAGCCGCGCCGCGCCTATCATCACCGCGATGTCCGGTTACGTAGACCTTCATTGTCATCTCTTGCCCGCGTTGGATGATGGCGCGCCTGGCCTGCGAGAGTCGATGGAGCTGGCTACCATACTGACTTCTTTAGGTTTTTCGACCGTCTACGCCACCCCGCACCAGAAGGCTGGCGCTTTCATGCCCGCCCGCGCCGACATCGACGACGCCCATCGCAAGGTGGCGGCAGCCATTTTGGACGCCAAGCTCGCGCTCACTTTGCACCTCGGCGCCGAAAATTTCTGGGACGAGATCTTCGTGAGCCGTTGGGCCCAGCCGCAAAAGCCGAGCGAGATCCCCTGCTACACCGGCGGCAAGGCGTTTCTCGTCGAGGTCCACCCCCGCATGGTGCCACCGCGCCTCGAAGATCAGCTCTTCTCGCTGCGTATGACCGGCGTCTTGCCGGTGCTGGCCCATCCAGAGCGCTATCAGCCGCTGTGGCCGTCGGCAAAGCCGCTCGACCGCTACGCCGCCATCGGCCGCTCGACGGCGCTGGTGGTCGATCTCGGCGCCATCGACGGCGCGCATGGCGCGACCGAGTGCAAGATCGCCCGCCGCCTCGTCGAGGAAGGCCTGGCCCACGCCGTCGCCTCCGATAGCCACACCGTCTCCGACACCCGTTCCGCCGCCGCTGGCATGGCCTGGATCAAGAAACGTTGCGGCGCCGAACGTCTCCAGTTGTTGCTGGCCGAGCATCCCCGCCGCATCCTGACGGGCGATTTGCCCGACTGATCTGCTATCCTGCGCCGCCAAAACGGGGAGAATCCATGTCGTCCAAGCTGCTCGAAAAAATCAAGCGCCACGAAGCGCGTGTTGCGGTCATCGGAATCGGTTACGTCGGTCTGCCCTTGTGCGTCGAGATGGCGCAGGCCGGCTTTCACACCACGGGCTACGACAAGAGCGAAAGCAAGGTCAAGAGCGTCCTCGCCGGCAAATCCTATATCGGAGACATTCCCGATGCAGTGCTAGCACCGCTCGTCACCGCCGGCAAGCTGACCGCGTCGACCAACCCCGACGTGCTCGGTGAGGCCGATGTGGTCATCATCTGCGTGCCGACGCCGCTCAACAAAACCAAAGAGCCGGACAACAGCTACATCATCATGGCCGCCGAAGATCTACGGCCACGTATGCACAAAGACATGCTGTTGATCCTCGAGTCGACGACCTTCCCCGGCTTCACGCGCGAGGTGTTGTTGCCGCAGCTTCACGAGTCGGGCCTCAAGGTCGGCGAAGACTTTTTCCTGTGTTTCTCGCCGGAGCGCGTCGATCCGGGCAACGCCACCTGGCACACCAAGAACACGCCCAAGGTCGTCGGTGGCACCACGCCGCGCTGCCTCGAGGCGGTGCAGGCCATGTACGGCGAAGTGCTGGAGCGCCTCGTGCCGGTGTCGTCCACCGACGCGGCCGAGATGGTCAAGCTCCTCGAGAACACGTTCCGCGCGGTCAACATTGGCCTGGTCAACGAAGTGGCCATCATGTGCGGCAAGCTCGGCCTCAACACCTGGGAGGTCATCGACGCTGCGGCGACCAAGCCCTTCGGCTTCATGCGCTTTTATCCGGGCCCTGGCCTCGGCGGTCACTGCATCCCGGTCGACCCGCTGTATCTGTCCTGGAAGCTCAAGACGCTCAAGTACGAGGCGCGCTTCATCGAGCTCGCCGACGACATCAACACCCACATGCCGCATCTTGTCGTCGAGAAAGTCGTCGACGCGCTCAACGCGCAGAAGAAAGCGGTCAACGGCTCCAAGCTGCTCATCCTCGGCATCGCCTACAAGAAAGACATCGAGGACGTGCGGGAATCGCCAGCGCTCGATATCATCGAGCTGTTGCAGGGCAAAGGCGCCAACGTGGCCTATCACGACCCGCATGCGGCGTCGGTGCGCATCGGCGAGCACGAGCTGCACTCGGTCGGGTTCGAGAACCTCGGCGACTACGACTGCGTCATCGTCGTCACCGACCACTCCAAAACCGACTATGCCCGCGTCGCCAAAGACGCCAAGATCATCGTCGACACCCGCAACGCCTTGAAGGGCGTGGCCAAGGACGCGCGCGCCAAGATTTTGTCCCTGTAACGAAATGGCCCTAGCCTGAAGGGGTGAAACCCGTCGGGCTCGTTTTCCTCATCTGCGTTTTTCTTTCTGTCGTCGCTGCGCGGGCTCAGGCCAAGACGCACGTCGAGGTTCCTTACACATTGAAAGAGGTCTACTCGGCGGCGGCGCGCTTCGTGCGCATCGACCGCGGCTGTCAGATCACCGATCGGGATCCCGACGCCGCCTTTCTGACGTTCGAGTGCAAGGACGACGAGCGCATCAAGCGCGGGGCGCTAGAGCTGATGGTGGTGCAGGTGCAGGGGCAGCCGGGTAAATCGGTGCGGGTGCAGGTCGGTCTAGGCGACGACCCGCATTACATGGAGCTTCGGTTTCTGGAGCTGTTCGAGCGCAAGCTGCGCCAGGAGCTGGGCAATCCGCCGTCGGTGACGCCGGATAGTCGAGATCCAAAGCCGCCGGTCGAGGACAGAAAGCCGCCCGACCTCGGGACCTGATATCTTCCCCGGTGGATGGCCCGAGGATTGATCGATGATCGACCTGCGTTCTGACACGGTGACGCGTCCGTCGGCGGAGATGCGGCGCAGGATGGCCGAAGCCGACGTTGGTGACGACGTGTACGGCGAAGATCCAACGGTGAATCGGCTGGAGATCACCGTCGCTGCGTTGCTGGGCAAGGCGGCGGGCTTGTTCGTGCCGTCGGGCGTCATGGCCAATCAGATCGCGCTGTGGGCGCTTGGCGAGCCGGGCAGCGAGATCCTGGTGTCGCAAGGGGCACATTGCCTGCACTACGAGAGTGGTGCGGCGTCGGCGCTGTCGGGCCTTGCCCTGCGCGAGGTGGGCGACGCGCATGGCGTCGTGCTGGCCGCGGATCTCGACGTGCGGCCCAACAACTCGCACTATCCGCAGACGCGGGCCTTGGCGCTCGAGAACACCCACAATCGCGCGGGCGGGCGCCTGTTGCCCGACGCCACCGAGGTCGCGACGCGAGCGCGTGAGCTCGGTCTCGGTGTCCATCTCGACGGCGCACGGCTCTGGAACGCGGCCGCAGCGACTGGGAAAACCGAGCGCGAGCTGGCAGCGCCGTTCGATTCGGTGTCGGTGTGTCTGTCCAAAGGCCTCGGCGCACCCGTGGGATCGGTGCTGTGTGGGACGGAGACGCTCGTCGAGCGCGGGCGGCGGCGACGGAAGCAGCTCGGAGGCGGCATGCGACAGGCGGGCATCCTGGCGGCCGGAGCGCTGTTTGCGCTGGAGCATCATCGCACCCGGCTCGTCGACGATCACCGACGGGCGCGTGCGTTGGCGGCGGCACTGCAGGGTCTGCCGGGCGTTGTCGTGGGTGAGGTGCAGACCAATATCGTCATGGCCGATTTGTCTCCCGAGCATCCGCTCGACGTCGCGGCGGTGATCGCACGCGCCAAGGAGGCGGGCCTGTTGGTGGGCGCCATGGGTCCGCGGCGGGTGCGCGCGGTGACGCACCTCGACGTCGGCGATGAGGACTGCGTCGAGGCGGCCGAGAAGCTGCGCGCGGCCCTGACGGCCTAGTACCCCGACACATGCGCGTCGAGACCGAGCGGCAACCATTCAAAATCACTGTGTCGGGGTACTAGTCGATGTGGCGCGGCCTGGTGGTCCTGGGCTTGTCGGCCTGCGCCACGCCAGTGTTGCCGCGCGAGCTCGCCGTCGCCCAGCAGCGGGAATCGACCCATGATCGGGTGGGCGCGCTCGCCATCTATCGGCAGATGCTGGCCCGCTGTGCGACGCAGCCGTTGCCCAAAGACGACTGCGCCACGGCCCAGATCCGCATCGCCGAGGTGCTCGAAGAAGAAGGCCTCGTCGACGACGCCGTCGCTGCCTGGCTGGAGGTGCCGGCGCGCACCAGCCAGCCGCTGCCCAAGGCGCGGGCGACGGCGCGGGCGGCGCATCTGTTGGAAACGCGCGACCCGAAGCGCGCCGAAGCGCTGGCCGAGCAGACCATCCGCAGCTGGCCCAATGAGGTCCCCACCGACGACGCGTTGCGAGTCTGGATGCGGCTCATCGCGCGGCGCGCTCCGTCGGCGCTGACGGCGCAGCTCGCTGCCATGTGGCCGTCGCTGGCCGACACCGAGCTCGGCGACAACGTGCTGTTTGCCCTCGGCGAGGCGCAAGAGCCAAGCGCGGCGAGCGACGCGGTGCGGACCTGGGACAAGCTGGTGGCCAAGTACCGTCGCAGCGGGCTCCGCGACGATGCGTTGTGGCGGTCGGCGCGGCTCTTGCGGCAACAGGGCCTTCCCCACGAGGCGCTATCCCGGCTGCAGATCATCCTCGATTCTCGTCGAGACGCGTTGATCGCCGGGAGCTACAACTCCATCTGGCTCGACGACGCCCAGCTCTTGAAGGGCCGCATCTTGCTCGACGATCTTGGCGATCTCGACGGCGCTGCGCGTGCATTTCGCGAGCTCAGCGACGATTACCCAGAGTCGATCCTCGAGGACGACGGTCTTTACTATCTCGCCTCCGTCGAGCGGCGCCGCGATGTACCGCTTGCCTGCAAGACGCTGCAGCGCCTCATCGACAAGTATCCCGACTCCAACCAGCGTCGGAATGCCGAAGCGGAGCGCAAAGAGCTGTGCTGCCCATGATGCCCACTATCGACCTGCGCGGCGTCGGAAAATCTTTCGGGCTCCATCGCATCCTCGACGGTGTCGATCTCAGCGTCGGCCGCGGTGAGATCGTGGGTCTGGTGGGTCCGGCAGGCAGCGGCAAGAGCGTGCTCTTCAAGATCCTGGCCGGGCTCATCCCGGCAGATACAGGCACCGTCACCGTCGCTGGAGCGCTGGTACCGCAGACCGAGGCCGAGCTGTTTGCGCATCGCGCCGGCATTGGTCTCTTGTTCCAGAACAACGCGCTCTTCGACTTTCTCACCGTCGCCGAGAACGTCGCTTTTCCGCTCGAGCGCCGTGGCCAGACCGATGTCGCCGAGCTGCGGCGCCGCGTCGACGACACGCTACGCGCGGTCGGGCTCGACGGCAGCGGCCACAAGCTGCCGTCAGAGCTATCGGGCGGCATGAAGAAGCGCGCCGCGCTGGCCCGCGCGGTGGTGGCCCGCCCGTCGCTGTGTCTGTTCGACGAGCCGACCGCGGGGCTCGATCCGGTGACCACCTCCAAGATCTACGAGCTCCTCCGCAGCGAACAAGCGCGCACCGGCGCCACGGTGTTGGTGTTGTCGTCGGATGTCGAGGCGCTGGTCGGCTTTGCGCCGCGGCTGTGCATGCTACATCAGGGCCGCATCTGCTACGACGGGCCGAGTCGGCTGGCGTCGGAAGCGTCGGATCCTGTCGTCCGCCAGTTCGTCAACGGTCTGCAAGAAGGCCCGCTGTGAGAGCCTTTTTCGAGTCAATCGGCGCCGGTGCCTTGGCCATCTGCCAGCACCTCGGCGGCATGGCCTTGCTACTTTTCTCGTCGCTGCGGTCGATTGTTCTATGGCGTTTCGATCGTAACGAGCTCGGCCGTCAGCTCGGCAAGATGGGCGCCGACTCGGTCCTCATCGTGGTGCTGACGGCGTTTTTCACCGGCGGCATCATGGTCATCCAGTCGGGAATCTTCATCCGCCGCTTCGGCGCTTATGGCCTCCTCGGCTTCGGCGCCGGCTACACCACCTTGCGCGAGGTCGGGCCCATCCTCATCGGCCTCATGTTCTCCGGCCGCGTCGGTGCCAACAACGCCGCCGAGCTCGGCACCATGACCGTCACCGAGCAGCTCGACGGCCTGCGCGCGCTGGCGCTCGACCCCATCGACCTTCTCATCGCGCCCCGCATCCTCGCCATGATCATCTCGCTGGTGTGCCTCACGCTGCTCGGCGACGCGGTGGCCATGGTCGGCGGCGCCCTCTTCGGCAAGCTGCTCCTCGGCGTGGAGACCGCGTCGTACTACCACTCGTTCCAGGACAACGTGCACCTCGTCGATCTCGGCGTCGGCCTCATCAAGTCGGGCGCCTTTGGGCTGGCGATTGGTCTGTCGAGCTGCCACTTTGGCGTCACCGTGCGCGGCGGCGCCGTCGGGGTCGGGCGCGCGGTCAACGACGCCGTGGTGTCTGCGGCCCTCGCCATCTTGATGGCCGACAACATCCTCACCATGGTGCTGCGCTGATGTGGGCGGCCTTCACGCGCTCGCTCGAGGCGCAGCTCGGCAATCCGGCGCAGATTGGCCGCGTCGCCGTCGCCAGCGTGCTCGGCTTGTTGCGAGGGCGTGGCCCACGTGGTGCGCTCTTGGCCCAGCTGTTCCTGGTCGGCAATCGTTCGCTTCTCTTCATCGCCGCCACCCTCGGTTTCATCGGCATGGTCCTGGTTTTCCAGACCTGCCTGCAAGTCTCACGCATCACCGGCGACCTCTCTCTCGTCGGTGCCGAGTTCATCAAGATCGTGGTGCACGAGTTTGGCCCCACGCTGACCGCGATGATGCTGGCCACCCGGGTCGGCGCCGGCATTGCCGCCGAGGTCGGCACCATGGTCGTGACCGAACAGGTCGACGCGCTGCGCATGAACAACATCGATCCGATCGACTATCTGATTGTACCCCGGCTCGGCGCGTCCCTGGTGGCGGCACCGGCCCTGTGCATTTTCGGCATCGCCGTCGCCGTGATCGCCGGCACGCTCACCGCCGCGCAGAGCTTCGGCGTCAACCCAGCCGTCTTTCTCACGCTCGATCGCGTCCATGCCTCCGACGTCTTGACCGGCCTCATCAAGTGCGTGGCCTATGGCGCAGCCATCCCCATCGTGTCCGGCGCCTCGGGCCTGGCGGCGCGTGGTGGCTCCGAGGGCGTCGGCGCAGCGACGACCAGAGCGGTCATCGCGTCGTCCTTTGCCGTCTTGGTCCTCGATTTCTGCATCTCGGGCGTGGCCATGGCCACCTGGCAGGCGCAATGACGGCCTTACGTTTCGTAGATCTACACAAAGCCTTCGACGGAAAAGCAGTGTTACAAGGCGTCAATCTCGAGGTGCGTCGCGGGGAGACGCTGTTCATCGTCGGCACTTCCGGCGTCGGCAAGTCGGTGACCATCAAGCATGTGGTGGGCCTGTTGCGACCCGACTCGGGCCAGGTATGGGTCGGCGACCAGCGCGTCGACCAGCTCGACGAGCGCGCGTTTTATGCGATTCGCCGTCGCTGCGCGATGGTCTTTCAGCACGCGACACTGTTCGACTCCATGACCCTCCGCGACAACGTGGCCTTGCCGCTGCGACGACACCGCGCTCTGACCGGCGCGGCGCTCGACGCCGAAGTGATGCGCCTCCTCCAGCTCGTCGGCATGGCCGATGCCGCCGACCGTCTGCCGTCCGAGCTCGGCGACGGTTCACGCAAGCGGGCGGCGATTGCCCGCGCGCTGTCACTCCAGCCCGAGGTGGTGCTCTTCGACGAGCCGACCACCGGCCTCGATCCCGTCTCGGCGCGTCGCATCGATCGGCTGATCACCCGCCTCGGCACCGAGCTGTCGACGACGTCGGTGGTGGTCTCCCACGATCTGCGGTCGATCTTCGGCTGTGCCCATCGCGTCGCGTTTCTATATCGCGGTATCGTCCACGCACTCGGCACGCCAGACGAGCTGGCGTCGTCGTCGGACCCGGCGGTGGCGCAATTCTTCGCCGGCCGCGCTGACGGGCCGCTCGAGACCCCCGGCTTTTGAGGTAGATTGGCCCATGGCTCGCCCAGTCGCGCTCAAAGTCGGCGTCTTTCTCGTCGGGGCGGCCCTGTTGCTCGTCGGCTTTCTGTTTCTGCTCGGCAATTTCTCGCTCTCACGCGGCTTTCGCGTCGAGCTGCGCTTCGACTACTCCGGCAATCTGCAAGCCGGCGCCCCCGTCAAGCTGAGCGGCATCAAGGTCGGCAAGGTCGAACAGGTGAAGTTCGGCGGCGGCCAGCTCGACCCGATCACGCACAAGCGCGTCTATGTCGTCGTCGTCGCCTGGGTCGAGGAACGCGCCAAAGAAGCCATCCGCAGCGACGCCGAATTCTTCGTCAACACCCAGGGTGTCCTCGGTGAGCAATACCTCGAGATCCAGCCCGGCACCTTCGAGCATCCCGAGCTCGATCTGACCCAGCCGCACGATGGTGTGAACCCACCGCGCACCGACCTCATCATCTCGCGTCTCTATCAGTTTCTCGAGGGTGTGACGGATCTATTACGCGAGGACAAGACGGTCATCCGTGATTTTCTGGCCTCGGGTGCGTCGGTGGTGCGCACGCTCGACAAGCTCCTCCTGGCCAACCAAGCGCAGATCTCGCGTCTTCTTGCCGATGTCGACGGGCTCACCCGCGAGGCGTCGCAGCTCTTGGCTTCGATCCACAGTGGCGTCGGTGACGGCGGCAAGCTGCGCGCAACCTTGGGCAATGTGGAAGAGCTGACCGCCACGCTCAAGCGCGACTTGACCCCACTCATCGCCAAGGCGCGCGCGGCGCTCGACGGCATCGGTGAAGCGACCGCCGGCGTCGACAAAAAGAAGGTCCAGCAGGCCCTCGACGAGCTGATTTCGCTCTCCGCCAAGGCCGACCGCATCGCCGGCGACGCCGAGGTGCTGGTGCACGACGTGCGTCGCGGCAAAGGGACTGCCGGTGCCCTTCTCGTCGAGAATCAGGTCTACGACGACCTCAAAGAGATGGTCCGTGATCTGAAGCGCAACCCCTGGAAGTTTTTCTGGAAGGAATAGCTTGTCGCTGGGGCCGCCATTCGACAGCTCGGGCCTGTCCAAACAGATCCGCTGGGGTTTGTGCACTGCCATCGTTCTCACAGGAGGGCTGGGGTATCTCTTGGCCACGGCTGGCCGCACCTTGGGACGCGGCGCCAAGGTCACCATTCAGCTCGGTCATCCCGGTCCGATAAAGGCCGGCGCGCGCCTGTGGTTGGCCGGGGATGCCGTCGGTGAAGTGCGTGAAGTGCGCTGGCGTCACGCGGAAAACGGCAAGCTCGGCGTCGAGCTCGAGACGTTCATCGGCAAGAGCGCGATCGATCGGATCCCGTCCAACTCGGTGCCGTTCGTGATCACGCCCTCCATCCTCGGCGAGGCGGCGCTAGAGATGGGCCCGCCGCGCGATCATGCCGCCCCGGCCCGCACGCTGGTCGACGGTGATGTCCTCATCGGTGCCGACCCGCCCAACCTCGACGATTTTCTGGTCAAGGTCGAGCGCAGCCTGACCGAGGTGGAAGAGCTGGTCAAAGACGACGCGCCCGCTGCCAAGGCGCTGGCCCACGCCGTCGACGACTTTCTCGATCATCTGCGTCAGGTCGAAAACGAACGCGGCCGCGCGTCCCGCATTCTCGATCAGGGCATCGCGGTGCTCGACGGCACCCGAGAGCTCTTGGCCAGCCTGCGCGCCGCCGGTGGAGTCAGCCGCGTCCGCACCGCCAGCCAGGCGCTCAGTGCGACCGTCGACGAGCTGGGGCCCGAGCTGCGCGCCTTTGCTGCTCGCGCCGACGATCTGCAGGCCCGCCTGCGTCTGGACATCTCGCCAACCGACCGCCTGCGCGCCTCGGCGGCCCTTGGCAGCCTCGGCAAGACCGCCCGCACCTTCGAGCGGCTCACCGCCGACATCAAGCGCCTCATCGCCAGCGTCGAGCGCGGCGACGGTGCTCTCGGCGCTTTTTTACTGGATCGTGAGCTTTTCGACGATCTGCACGAGACCCACCGCATCATCAGATCGCAGCCGCTGCGCTTTCTCCTGCCGCAACTCGATCACAAGCCCGTCAGTCCGTTTCGCTGAAGTCGAGCGGCTGTCGCAAGTCGTGGTTGACCGACAGATCGGCGCCAAACAGATCCACACCGAACAGATCCGGCAACTGCACGGCCATGTCGTCGCCGTTGGCTGACATATCGCGCTTGGACACCGTCAGATCGCGACCCACGGTGTCCATCATGGCGCACACCGGCGGCTTCTTGCCGAAATCGCACAGCAGGCCACTGGCGCACTCCGACGAGGAATTGCACGGCTTGCCCTCGCCCGTGAGCGCGTCGCCGCCACAGCCGGCCAGCATGAGCATGAGCGCCGCAACTGCCGAAAGCTTGAGACAGGCCCGACTAGAGCTGCGCATCCGGCCATCTTATCACTCGGTCTGCACGCGCCCAAGCGGCCCCGTAAATCGTTTTCGGATCCGCAAAACCAGCAAGGTGGCCACGACCAACAGGCCCAAGGTCAAGCCCCACCACAGACCCGCCGCACCCATCCCCCGTCGGTGTGCCAGCCACAGCCCGAGGGGCAAGCCCAGCAACCAGTAGCCGACGAAATTGATGACCGCCCCCATCCGGGTGTCGGCCGCGCCGCGCAAGATGCCGCAACCGACAGCCTGAGTGCCGTCGAAGATCTGGAACCAGGCGGCGACCCCAAGCAGCGTGGTCGCGCCGGCAACGAGCTCGTCATCGGCCGTGAACAACGTCACCAGCTGCCGCGGCATGACCCAGAACATCGTCGCTGCCAGCAACATGATCGCGCCCCCGGTCCACAGCGCCACCAGCGCCGCCCGCCGTGCCCCCGGCAGATCTTGGCGCCCAATGGCCTGGCCCACGCGCGTCGCCGCGGCCGACCCGACACCGAGCGGCACCATGAACGACAGCGACGCCAGATTGATCGCGATCTGGTGCGCCGCGAGCTGCCGCGCGCCCATGTTGCCGATGAGCAGCGCCGCCGCGGTGAACACCCACATCTCGAGGCCAATCTGGATCCCGATGGGAATGCCGATGGCACAAAGGCGCATCAGCGGACGCGGCTCGAACAGACGCAGCGACCACTTGGGCCAGAGACCGCGCAGCGGCACCCACGCACAGCCGACCAGCACCACCAGCATCAGCCAGCGACAGATCGTCGTCGACCAGGCCGATCCCAAGACGCCCATCTCCGGCATGCCATAGCGACCATGGATCAGCGCCAGATTGCCGATCCAGTTGACCAGATTCCCCGCCACCACCGACACCAAGACCGGCCACACCACGCCCACGGCCTGCAACGTCTGTCGCACGGTGACGAACGCAAAGGCCGCCGGAATGCCCGGCATCAACGCGCGCAAGAACGGCGCCGCCAGCGCGACCACTTCGGGCGGCTGCCGGAGCAGCGTCAAGATCGGTTCCGACCACCACAAGATCGCCGCGTAAGGGATCGACAGCAGCGCCGACAGCACGAAGCCGCGCCCGAACGCGGCCCGCACCGCCGGATATTCCTTGGCGCCAAACGCCTGCGCCACGACGGGATCGAGCGCATGCAACACGCCCTGCCCGAGGATCAGAATCGCGAAATTGAAGGTGGACGCCAGCGCCACAGCGGCCAGCGCGTTGGCCTGGATGTGCCCCACCATCGCCGTGTCGACGGTGCCTAGAAACATCATGCCGAGCTGGGCGGCCACCACCGGCAGCGCCAGTTGGGTGAGACCGCGGATTTCTGCGACGAGAAGAACCTTTGGAGCGCTCACGGCAAGCGAGGGCTCAGCCTTCGGTCACCTTGGCGACCACTTTGCCTTCGTCGACCGCTTCACCCTCTTTGATGAGGATTTCCTCGACGGTGCCGTCGCAGGGCGACTCGATGGGCATCTCCATCTTCATCGACTCGAGGATGATGATCACATCTCCTTCGGCGACGGTGGAACCGGCCGGCTTTTCGATCTTCCAGACGGTGCCGGTGATGTGGGCGCGGACCTCGGTCATGAGCTCTCCTGAAAAGGCAGCTTACGGCAAACGCGTGACGAGCGTGGTGTTGAACTGCGCCGGCACGGCGTCGAACTTGAGCGTAGCGCTCAGACCGTCGACGAAGCGGTAGTTGCCCTTGGCGTCTTTGGCGAGCGCACATGGCAGGTCGGGCGTGGAGTGGACGATGGTTCCGTCGCCGTCCTGGCAGCTGTCAATGAAGCCGGGCTTGCCAGCCTCGGGCGGGGTCTCGATCCAGAAGAACTCGAACCCGTCGCCGTCGACGTCGATGTCCGGACGGTAGTGACCCTTGTCGTCTTGCTCGAGGCCGAGCAGCACGCCGCCGGTGGAGCCGCCGAAGAGCCCGTCGAGCAACGACTGCTCGGGGAAGATGATGCCGCTGGCGGAGATGCCCTTGACCTGCGCCAACGACCGCGCCTCGAGGACGCCGCCAAGCAGGCCGTTCTTGAAATTGGTCTTGCCGCCCGCGTCGACGAAGGTGCCCGACAGCCGTGCGCCCGACAGCTCGAGGTTCACGTTGAAGCCCTGGATGGGGATGGTGACCTGGAACAGCGACGGGCCCGCGTTGAGAAAGTTGGACTTCACCGAGCCTGAGGTAAAGGCGATGAACGGCGCGAGCGGGTTGGCGGCCGGGTCCTTGAACGAGTCTTTGGTGATGTCCATTTTCACGTTGTTGGTCGTGAACGGGTTGCAGCTCGGGTCGTTGTCGGGGATGCCGTCACAGTCCTGGTCGATGCCGTCGTCGCAGATATCCTTGGCCCCGGGGTGCCGGCTGGCGGCGAGCGCCATGTGCTCGGGTGTGTCGTTGCGGTCGTCGCAGTCGCCCTGGGCGACGGTGATGCCGTCGCCGTCCATGTCGGCGCGGGTGTTGGCGGTGGGCTTCGAGCCCTTGGTCATGTTGTCGGCGAAGCCGTCGCAGTCGTCGTCGACGCCGTTGGTGAGGTCTTCGGTGCCGGGGATGGTGGCATCGGTGTCGAGGCAGTCGCCGCCACTCGGCGCGGTGTTCTTGCCGTCGCCGTCGCGGTCTTTGTTCACCTGGGCGAGATAGAAGGCGAGCTTGGTGCAAGCGTTGTCGGCTTCGCCGTTGTAGCCGAAGGTCTCGATGCCGATGACGACGTTGCGATCTTTGGCGAACGAGGTCGACAGCTGCGGGTTGGCGAGAACACTCAACGCGCTGAGCTTGTTGTCTGCTTTGCCGTCGAGGTTCAGATCGAAGCCTTCGCCGGCGTCACCGATCGCCAGCGACGACAACACCATCTGTCGCGTGCCGGTAAAAGGCACCACGGCCGCGCCTTTGCACTCCGGAACGGGAGCGAAAGGATCGATCTTCGTGCTACAGCCAAGGAGCCCGAAGGCGATCATCGCGAGCGGCAACCGATAAGACATGAGAACCTCCAACGTTCGGCCCGAGAGCATCGCAAGTCGCGGGGAGCGCGTCAACGTTCGGTACATCGGACGGCGCGCGTGTCTCATCCTAGCCGTAGTGGTCGGGTCACTGGCGTCGCGGGTCGAGGCCCATCCCGAGTTCAACCCGACGCACACCAACCGCTATCTCAAGATCACCGTGCTCGGCGACGAGCTGCGGCTGGTCTACAGCGTGCTCTACGGCCAAGGCCCAGCCGCCGCCGCGTTGCGCGCAGCCGACCTCGACGCCAACGGGCGTGTCGACGGTGATGAGGCCGGTAAGCTCGGCGCCGCGCTGCGCAATCGCGTGCTGGCCGGCCTGTCACTCAGCGTCGACGGTCAGCCCGCCAAGCTCGAGCTCGAGACGCCCACCATCGGATTTTTGGGCGGCACCGCCGAGACCGAGGTGGCGCCAAACCCTTTCACCGTCGATCTGGTGGCCAGAGTCCGCCTGCCAAAACAGCCACAGCACGCGTTGGTCGTCGACGATCGGACCGAGCTCGCGGACCTTGGCGAGAACGAAGTGCATATCGAAGATGGGCCCAACGCCGAGCTCATCGGCACTGCACGCGGGGTCCTGCCGGCGCAGCCCACGCGTGAGACGCGCTTTGTCTTCGTCGGTGCGCGCCAATCGGTCATCGAAGACCGCAGCATCAGCGCGCGCTGGCGACACAAAGCGGCAACGTCGGCACAGACGCCGTCGTCGCTGTTGCAGTGGTGGTGGGTGGGGTTGGTGTTAGCCGCACTGGCCGCCATCGGATGGCTGGCCAGGCGGCGAAAGACGAGCTAGCGAAGGACGAACGGGTAGGTGATGGTCTGCGACGATCCCTTGAACTTCGGGAACGAAGCCGACTTCACCGCGCGCTCGACGCACGACCCAGTGGGCGTGCCGGAGAACGCGCCCGAGACGCTGGCGCTCGAGACCGAGCCGCTCTTGGCGATGGTGACCGAAACCGAGGCCATGCCAGGCACCTTGAACTGGTTGTAGCAGTCGGCGACTTTGCCGGAGACCTTCTTCATGCCACCGACGATTTCGCCCTTGCCGAGCTGCTCAGGAAGATCGTCACCGCCAGCCGGCTCTTCTTTTTTGGCGACCGGCTTCTTGCCACTGCCAGGCGACGCACCGTCGAGCAAGTCATCCAGCTCGGACTTGCCTTTCGGCTTGGTGGCCTTCGCCGCCGGCGGAGCAACTTCCGGCGCCGCGGCGACGGTCTCTTTGCCCGGCTTCTTGCCCGCAGCCGGCGTCTCGGAGTGAACCTTGCCGGACTTCTTGCTCCCCGCGACCTTGGGCTCGTCGACAGCCGGCGCAGTCTTGGTCTCTGCAGCCGGAGCTGGCGGCGTACCCGCCTTGGGCTCGCCCGGCACAGCCGGAACCGCAGTCGGGGCAGGACCCGTCGCAACCGCTGGACCAGGCACATTCACTGGCGGCTGCGCCACAACTGGATCCTTCTTGGTGAGAATCAAGACGGTGACGACGATGAAGCAGACCACCAACAGGCCGCCGATGCCGAGAACGGCATACATGTACTTCGGCATGCCCTGCGACGGCGCAGCCATCATGATCGGCGCCGCCATCGGAGAGAAGATCGGCGGAGCAGCCAGCGGCGGCAGCTCGTCGGAA
>Ga0123336_10000811_pt1 | contig 30401 bp, 30 predicted proteins | sample SSSSmetaG_FD_96466 | JGI IMG/M metagenome (GOLD analysis project Ga0123336, IMG submission 96466) | Glacier valley bacterial and archeal communities from Borup Fiord, Nunavut, Canada, to study Microbial Dark Matter (Phase II) - ​SSSS metaG | ecosystem: Environmental > Aquatic > Freshwater > Ice...
CTCGCGGCTCGACGTGGACGACGCCACGCGCGGGACGCCGTCATCCTTGCACTTGCCCCCCTGGGTCGTCTCGCCGAGCACATTGGTCGCGCACTGGAAGGTACTGCCGGTGCGCTTCCCGGATTCCTCGAAGATAGGAATCGATACGGCGAGTGACATGCACGTCAGGCCACTATAGATCGCGGCGTGGGTGAGGTTCACGGTCGCCTCTCGGTCCCTGAAGAGGTCACTTGAGCTTCCGGTCGACGGTCGCGCCTTCCTTTCCTTCGGCGCCCATGACGCCTGCGACCTTGTTCGAGACGTTCGACTCGCCTTTCTGCTGGGCTTCCTGAACGTTGGCCGACTGCGTGTAGGCGCTCGTTCCTCCGGCAATCGTCGCGATCGTGAGAATGCCAGCGCCGATCATCGTGCGTGTATCAAACATTTCGTACTCCTTAGTCACTGAGGTTGCGGTTTCGTGTGATTGTCGTATCGAGAGACGGGACGACCTGCGTCGTGCCCGCGATGATCGCGCCGCTGACCAGCGGCAAGATCACCAATGCCGTGATTGCCATGGAGACCAGCGCCTCCTGGACGAGTGCTGCGCCTCGCTGGTTCCTTCGTCTCCTTCTCATTTGCTCGGTAAGAGGTGATGCGAGAGTCGGGCCAGCGTCTCGTGGTTGCTTTTGCTCGTCGAAGTGCGTCTTCGTCATCGGCTACGCGCCTTCGTCGGTGCATGCCGCGTGCGCTCGCGCACTGGCGGTTCCATGCCGTGCCGAGCCGGTCAAGACCCGGCGGCGGACCGCGAGCGCGCCGCGTCGTGCATGCAGCGCGGCAGGTCGTAGCCGTGGGCCGTGATCGCCTCGTACGCGGCGGGGAGGAGCCCGGTCGGCTCCAGGGACGATTCGACCCGTCCCGTCGCCGCGTCGACGCCGAGGACCCGGCGTACGAAGAGGTCCCGGATGACGTAGGCGTTTCGCTCGGTATCGAAGCCCTGGATCTCCGAGATGTGCGAGAGCTTGCGCGAGCCGTCGCGCAGGCGCGTGACCTGCGCGACGACGTTGATCGCCGAGGCGATCTGCGTGCGCAGGGCCACGAGCGGTAGTTCGACGTCGCTCATCAGAGCCATGGTCTCGAGCCGCGTGAGCGAGTCGCGCGGGTAGGTCGCGTGCAGGGTGCTGAGGCAGCCGCCGTGGCCGCTCGTCATCGCCTGGATGAGATCGAGGGCCTCGCCGCCGCGGATCTCGCCGATGATGATGCGATCGGGACGCATCCGGAGCGTCACCTTGAAGAGCTCCCGGATCGATACCTCGCCCTTGCCGCGGGCGTCCGCGGGCTTGGCCTCCAGCGTCACGACGTGGCTGCGCTGGATCTGCAGCTCCTGGTTGTCCTCGATGACGACCACGCGCTCGTCGCTCGGGACGTACGCGGAGAGGGCATTGAGGAGCGAGGTCTTGCCGCTCCCCGTCCCGCCGGCGATGAGCACGTTCTGCTTGCTCTTGACGAGGACGTCGAGCAGCTCGCAGGCGTCCTTGGTGAGCGCGCCGAGCTCGACCAGCTTCTCCATGGTCAGCTTCTCCTTGAAGAAGCGCCGGATCGCGACGTAGGGTCCGCCCGGGCCGGCTGGCGGCAAGACCGCCGCGAGACGCGAGCCGTCGGGGAGGCGGCCCTCGAGGACGGGGTGTTCGGCGTCCACTGATTTCCCCACGAACTGCGCTGCGTTGCGCAGCGCGGCTACCAGCGCGCGCACGTTCGGGAAGGTCTCTGGCGCGCGCACGATGAGCCCTTGACGCTCGACGAAGATCGTCTCCGGTCCGTTGATCATGATCTCGGTCACGGTCGGATCATCGAGGTAGGAGCGGATCGGAGCGAAGAACTCGAGCAGCGACTCCTCGAAGATGTCCGCGGAAGAGCGCGTCATTCGACCCTCTTCATGAGCGAAGCGTGGGCCTCGCGCGCATGTCGTCCCGAAGGCGCTACTGCCAGGTACGCCCGAAAATACGCGTCGGCGCGTCCGGGCTCGTGCACATCGTCGCGAAAGAAGACGGCCACCGTGAACTGGAGGTCGGCGTCCGCGGGGCGCTCCAGCGCGGCCTGCTCGAAGTCCGCGCGTGCCCTCGCCAGCTCCCCGGTATCGGCGTGGAGGGAACCGAGCAAGGCTCGCAGGTGCTCGTTCGCCGGATCGCGCGCGAGCGCAGCCTCGGCGTGCTCGACAGCCAGCGCGTACTGCCGGGAAGCCACGCACGCCGCCAGTAGCTTGGGCAGGGCGCGCGGCGCCCCGGCGAGCAGCGCGGCTTCGTAATACTGCGCGGCACGGGAGGTATCGCCCTGCTTCATCAGCTGATCGCCGAGCTCCTCCCAGCTCCGGGCGTCGGTCTCGGCGTGACCATCGGCGGACCTCGGAGCCCCGCGCGAAGGCGCAGGACTGCACCCTCCGAGCGCCGCGACCGCGACGACGAGCAGCAACCCCGCGCACTGCCAGAGCGTCAGGCTCGGCATCACAGGAGAGCTCCCGTCGGACGCTTTGCCGCGATCTCGGCGCGGCGCTTCTCCTGGGCGAGCCACTCGACGTAGGGGTCGTGGAGGTGCGCGGTCATCGCGACCAGGGTGGGGAGCTCGCGGCCGACTCCGCCCGTGTCTTGCTCGAGGAAGGCGTGCTCGAGCCGGGTCCTCCTGGTGAGGTACTCGTCCTCGACCTTGCGCTGGAGCAGGTCCGCGCTCGCGCCGTCCTCGACGGCCTTCGCGTCCTCTCCCGCGAGACGAGCACACGCTGCGGCGACGCGAAAGTGACCGACCGCTTCCACCGCGTCGCGCGCCGAGAACGGCCCCCGCTCACGCTTTGCGATCGCGAGCGCTCGCCGCTGACGCGCCAGGTGTCCCGCTTCCACCGTGTCCTCCGTCGCGCAATTCACCGCGGTCTCGGCGAAGAGCCGGGGAGCCGCCGGAGGACGCGCCACGGCCACGGCTCTCGAGGAAAGGGTCAGCGCGAGCACGACCACCAGCGCGGCGGGCACGAGCGCCAGCGCCTCGATCGGGAAGCGCCTCCGGGCGTTGCTCAGCGCGACGACGGACGCCGTCAGGGTGATGGCGCCGATCTGGAGCACATCCGCGGGTCCGAGGATCCCCGCGGACGCCGCGACGCCTCGAAGCACCGTGCAGAACTGCTGGGACTTGGACTCGAACCGCACGGTATCGCCCGCCACGGCGAGGAGTAGCTCCTCGCGCGCCACACATTCGGGCGGGAGCCGGACCTCGCAGTGCGCGCCGCTACCCAGCCGGGCGCGATCGGCGTCGACGGTGAAGCGCAGCAAGGGCTTTCCGTCCAGTGAGCGAACCACGACCGCTATCCCCAACGCTGTCTCTCGACTCACGTGCCACCTCCCGAGATGCCCGACATGATGTGCTGCTCGAACCAGCTGAAGGTCGCGAAGAGGAAGTAGAGCGCGATCATCGAGAAGCCCATCGTCGGTACGACGAGCTTCGACGTGGCACCCTCGGCGGCCTTCTGGGCCTCGTTGGTGCGTGCGATGCGCGAGGATGCTGCCTGGATCTCGAGCGTCGCGACGATCGAGCTGCCGCGCTCCTCCGCTTGCTGGACGGCAAGCGCGAGCTCGCGGACCGGCGCGATCGGGACGCGCTCCGCCAGCTCGCGAAGCGCAGAGATCCGCGACTGACCGACCGTGAGCTGCTGCAGGAAGTACCCGAGCTCCTCGCGGACTTCGCGGTTGCTGCGTGCCTTTTCGACGACCTGGCTGACGGCGCCGGTGAAGTCGCTGCCGGCTCCGAGCGCCAGGCAGAGAACATCGAGCACGTATGGAAGCCCGCGGCGGATGCGGAGCTGACGCGCCTTCATCGTCTGCCCGACGAGGAGCGAGGGAAGGAATGCACCGAGCGTCGTGCCGATCGCGAGCGACGCCACGCCGAGCGACGGGACCGCCGCAAAGAGCGCGCAGCCGAGCCCTACGCCGACCCCGCCGCCTACCACGGCGAGCGCTGCGTACTCGTCGGCGGTGAGGCCGAGCACGTCGCCGGCGTGAGTCAGGCGTCGATCCATCGTCTGGCGGAGATCGTCCGAGACGAAGCGTGAGGTCTGGACGCCCAGCCACCGGACCAACGGCTCGAGCTGCGCCCAGACCGCGCTTTCCTCGATGGCCCGGCGACGCTTCATGCCGCGCAGACCGAGGCGAGAGGCGCGCCGCGAGGGACGGTGCGCAATGATCCCGACGAGCCCGGCGACGACGACGAAGACGAAGACGGCGATGGCATGGCGAAGAAGGAGGTGGCTCATCAGATGTCCACCTTGACGAACGACCATCCCGCGAGAAGGCAGACCACGTAGGCAACGCAGCACGAAGCGATCGCCTGCTGTCCCTGCGGCGTCGCGAGGAAGGGGTCGACGACCATCGCGAGGAGCCTCTTGACGCCCAGGAAGCCGAGGGGCGGCGCCGCCGCCATCATCGCGAAGGATCGCCTCGGATCGGACATCACCTTCGCCGCGAAGGCCTCGAGGCGGTGAATCTCCCGCAGCGACGCTGCGGTGCCTTCCATGAGTCGCGGGAGATCCCCGCCGGTCTTGCGACCGATGACGAGCGCAGTCACGAGGACGTCGAGCGCCTGCGCGTTGACGCGCTTGGCGAGATCTTCCAGCGCTTCCTCGAGCGATCCACCGACGCTCATCTGTGCGAGCATCACCTCGATCTCCTGGCCCAAGGGGCCGCCCGTCAGCTGGCTCGCGATCCGGATCGAGTCACCGATGTTTGCCGTGGTGCGCATCGCGTTCGCGAGGTTGAGCGCGAAGCCATGCACCTGCGTCTCGAGAGCTCGCCTCCGTGCCTTGACCGCCGCCTCGAGGTAGATGGACGGGCCCACCGCGATGAGAAACGCCAGCAGCCCGAGCGCCGGCTTGCCGAGCTGGACGCCCAGCGCGATCACCCCCAGGACGGCGACCGCCTGGAGGGCTGCGATGCGCGCGCCGCTCCGCTCCTTTCGCAAAACGTGCAGCCGTTCGTCGAGGCGTGCCGCGTGCTCGTTCGCGCTCTTGCGCACGGCGCTCGTCGGGTCGAGACCGGCGAGCACCACGAAGAACAGCAGCAGGAACACCGCGCCGAGGGCTGCGGCCTTGACGTGGGCGGCGCTCGCCTCCGGGACGAAGGGGACCTGGACGTGCGTGAGCCTGATCCATGCACGCGTGACCGACGGCATCACCTCGGTCAGAAGCACGGCTCCCCCTCTTCGACGAGCCCGCGCACCAGTAGCTCGTTCAGGTATGAGGGCAGGTAGCCCGTTGCCTCGAAGTCGCCGAGGACCCGTCCCGCGTCGCCGATCCCGCTGCGCTCGAACGCGAAGAGCGGCCTCAGATCGATCTGCCCGTCGTCATTCATTCCGATGACCTCTGCGATCGCCGTCACCTTGCGCGCGCCGTCCGAGAGGCGCGTCTGCTGCACGATGAGGTGGATGCTCCGTGCGATCTGCTCGCGGATGGCGCGCGCCGGCAGGTCGAGCCCGGCCATCAGCGAGAGCGTCTCGAGCCGGGAGAGCGCCTCGCTGGGCGCGTTCGCGTGAACGGTCGTGAGCGAGCCGTCGTGGCCCGTATTCATCGCCTGCAGCATGTCGAGTGCCTCCCCTCCGCGGCACTCCCCGACCACGATCCGGTCGGGACGCATCCGCAGCGCGTTCCTGACGAGATCGCGGATGGTGAACGCCCCCTTGCCCTCCATGTTCGCCGTCTTGGTCTCGAGGGAGACCACGTGCGGCTGGTGGAGCTGGAGCTCGGCGGCGTCCTCGATGGTCACGATGCGCTCCTCGTCCGGGATCGCGCCGGAGAGCAGGTTGAGGAGCGTGGTCTTCCCGCTGCCGGTTCCGCCGGAGATGAGGATGTTCTTCTTCGCGGCCACGCTACGGGTGAGAAAGCGGGCCATCTTCTGGTTGAGCGAGCCCTTGGCGATGAGGTCCTCGAGAAGGAGCCGCCGCTTCGGGAACTTGCGGATCGTGATGCACGTGCCGCGGAGCGCGAGCGGGCGGATGACGGCGTTGACACGTGACCCGTCCTTCAGGCGCGCGTCGACCAGTGGCTGGGACTCGTCGATTCGCCGGCCTAGCGGAGTCACGATGCTCTCGATCACGCAGCGGACGCGCTCGTCGTCCGTGAAGCACGCCTCGCAGAGCTCGAGCCGGCCGTCTCGCTCGACGTAGATGGTCAACGGGTCGATCACCATGATCTCGGAGATGCTGGGGTCTTCGAGGAGCGGCTCGAGCGGGCCGAGCCCGAGCGCTTCGTCGACGAGCTCCCCGACCAGATCGTCGGGCGAAGCGCCGGCCGGCAGCTCCGCCGCGTGGTCCGAGACGAGGCGCCGGAGGGCGGTCACGACGCGTGGGCGCAGCTCCTGATCGTCGGTCTTGGTGACGTCGATCTTCGTCATGTCCAGGTTCCTGAGCAGCTCCTGGTGGATCGTGCGACGGAGCGGCGCCATCACCGCGTAGAGCGCGCGGCGTCCGCGCGTCGGGTGCGGAAGCGCCTCACGGGGCGCAGGTGCGGGCGGGCGCGGGTCATCAGGCGCGAGCTGCAGAGCCACGAGGATGTCGAAGGGGCCCACGCCGATCCTCGCGCCGTAAGCGAGCGACACGTGCCGGCCTCGAACGACGTCGGCCGGGTAAACGCGCGTCCCGTTGGCGGACGCGTCCTCGAGGACGAAGCCGTCCGGGCCGAGGATCAGCCGCGCGTGCCGGCGGGAGACGAGATCTCCTTCGAGTCGTATGTGAGCCCCGGCGGTGCGCCCGACGTCGAGGACGGCAGGCGCCTCGACGCTCGACGTCTGTAGTAACTGGTTGTCGCGCACCACCTGGATCGACACGATGGGATTCATTTGTAGGCCGGCGCTCCGTGAGTGAACGATTCGACGAGGTTGATGGAGCCGCTGTATTCGAGATAGCTGTCGAGCGAAGTCTTCACCAGATCGTGGGCTTTGCGTGGTGATCCCTCGACGATGCTCGGGACGACGAAGACCGCGCCTTCGATCTCGGTATCGCTGTTTGCATGTCCGCCGAAGATGACTCCCAGTACCGGTATCTGGCTGAGCAGCGGAATGCCCTGGACGGAGTGGGTCGTCGACGAGCTGCGGATCCCGGACAGGACGAGCCCCTGCCCTAGCTTGAGGTGAACGAACGTGGCGACCTTTGCGGTCTTCTTGCCTGGCAAGGACGAGGTGCTCCCTGGCGCAGTCAGATCGGAGATCGTGGCGTTGACCTTGATCTCGAGCTCGCGCGACGCGCTGTCGAAGCGGGGGAGCACGGTGACGCTCGTTCCGAAGGAGATGGGCTTGATATCGCTGGTAAGGCCGGAAGCGACCGCGAAGTTTTGCTCGCCGCCGTTGTCGAAGGTCGCCTCGGACCCGCTGGTCGTGACGACACTCGTGTGCTTCAGCACCTTCGCCCAGCCTCGCGTCTGCGCCAGGTCGAGCGCTGGCAGCGGTGTGTTGACGGCGAACGCTGCGCTCGCGCCCTGCCCGACCAGGTCGTACCCCGCGCTGAACGTCCCGCCTCCGAAGCGGGAAGGCCACGACACGCCAACGCCGTAGTTGGCGCTCTTGTCATACTGGACGAAGTAGAAGTCGACGCGGACGTTGATGGTGTGGTCGTGCCCGACCGAGCCGACCACGACCAGCGACTCCACCTGGCCCGGGTAGAGCGCCGCGATGAGCGCGACGCGGCGCGCGTCGGCGTCGGTGGCGACGCCCCCTTCGACGAAGAAGCGGGGGCCGACGCGGCGCAGGCGCAGACCGGTATACCCTTGGAGCAGCTCCTCCAGCTCCTTCTCGACGATGTTCGGCGGTCGCGCGTGGATCGTGACGGCGTAGGTGATCTCGGCGCCAGACTGCTTGATCATCAAGATCGTTGTCATGCCGGGGCGGAGCGCGACGACGACGACGACGGAGGCCTGATCGGGCGTGACCTTCAGGTCGACGATGCCTTGCGTGCCGACCGAGTAGGTCGCGACGTCCGACGCGGCGATCGTCTTGTTCTCGCCCACGACCATGGTGAGCTCGACGGTCGTGTTCTTGGCGAGGCCGCTGCGCTGGGCCGACGCGCCGCGGCTGGAGAGCAGCGAAGCGATCAGCGCCAGCAGCGCGATGAACGCCCGGGTCGCGGTCGTCGATCGGCAGGCTTCCGAGGTGTGGACCATCACGACCATCCCACCTGCAACCGCGATACCGCACCAGGATTCGCTGCGTCTCCGGGCCTGCGCAGGGGAGTGTGCTCGTTGGCATCACGGCTGTGAACGCTCCGTGCACGTCGGCGCGCACGCAGCGATCATCGAACGCTCTGCGGCCCGCGCGGACCCGCTGCACGGGCGACCGCTCTCGGTTCGACCTCGATGAGGTTCGCCGAGTTGAACTCCGCGACGCCCTCCTGGACCCGGACGTCTTCGGGGCTGCGAAGCGCCACCGAGAGCTTTCCCTTTTCGATGGCGACCGCCAGGACCTCCGATTGCGAGAGCGTGACGCTCAGGAGGAGCTCGTTACCAGAGCCGGCGCGGCCGGCCCCCTCGCGACGACCGAACACCAGGACGTTCTGCAGGAGAACCGTGGCGACCCGACCTTCGTTCGAGCCGGGCTTCGGGAAGGTACCGATGACGTCGACGCGATCGCCCGGATTCACGATGGCGGCGGCGCTTCCTTCGGCCTTGATGAGCACCGCGCGCATCCCGGGATGCACCATCGCGCTGATGTCGCGCTGGTCGTCGCCGGACGTGACGAGATCGGTCCACATGAGAGTCTGCTGAGCCTTCAGCGGGACCGTGGTTCGCAGGTTCGCGACGCGCGCCCGGCTGTCGCTGCGGACCGCTCGCCCCTCGACGTAAGCCTGCGGGATCTGACGCTCCATGAGGTCTTCGGTCTTCAGCACGGAGCCTGGCTCCAGGCTCTTCATGAGGACGAGCACGCTCACCCTGGGGCCTCCCGATGACTCCTCTTCGAACCGTCGCAGGTACGTCCAGACGAGGAGCGCCCCGGTGGCAGCCAGGATAACGGCGAGGAGGGTTGCGCGTAGCTTCATGACGCGAACGCGAGCAAGACCAGTGCCCGTCCGTTCGCTGGCCGACTCCTTGCGTTCGCGTCAGCCATGCGCTCTCTCGTGATCTCCTCGCTCCTGGTGGTCCTCTTCTCGGCATCCACGTCCTGCGCGCAACGACCGAAGCGCGAGCCCGAGCAGTCCGTCGAGGTGCGCGTGACCGACTTCGTCGGAGCGCCGGTCGGTGGCGCGTCGCTCGCCTTCGGCACGCGCGAGGTGGCGAGCACGGCGGCGGACGGCGTCGCGACACTGACCCTGACGGGGCGGGACGGCGACCTCGTCGCGCTCGAGGTCCGCTGTCCGGCCGGGTACGCGCCGCCGGCGGAGCCGGTGCTCGTTCGATGGCTCGCCGCCGACGGCGGCGGCGGTACGGCTTCGCATGCCGCGCGCTGCCGGAAGCTTCGTCACCGTCTCGTCGTGCTGGTTCGCGCAGAGGGCGGGCCGAACCTGCCGATCCTGAGGCTTGGCCGCGTCGTCGGGACGACCGACGCGGACGGCGTCGCGAGCCTGATGTTCGACCTTGACCTCGACGAGCGCGTGGAGCTCACGCTATCGACGGCCTCGCTCGAGAAGCAGAAGCTGACGCCGCGCGACCCCACCGCCGTGCTCGAGGTGAAGGACGACGACGACATCAAGCTCTTCGACGTCAAGCTCGCCCGCCCGAAGCCCTTACCCAAGCGGGGCTTCGCTCGACGAGCGGGGCCCGTCGCGATGTGAGCCCCCGCGGTCAGCGGAGGCGCGTGACGTACCAGGCGCCGCGCCACGCGGTCATCTCGGCGATGTCGACGTGATGGAGCTTGCCGTCGATCGTGAACGAGAGCTTCGAGTGCCTCACGCGCCAGAGCGGGCGCTTGAAGTCGTGCTTCTTCGGCGGGAGCTGCTGGATGGCGTGGCCCAGCTCGAAGGCCGAGAACTTCGCGCTCTCGATGCCCTTCGTGTGCTTGTGCGTGCGCTCCACATGACGCTTGAAGAGCCCCGAGACGCGCTTCTCCCACGCCTTCTGCGGGTCGACGGTGTCGCGCGACGCGATGTAGCCGTCGCGCGGGAACACCACGTCGCCCGCGAGGTCGGGGCTGTTCTGCACGATGCCCTCGAGGAGGTGCCGCATGCGCGCCAGCAGCTCCTCGTTGACGGGGGGAGGTAGCGCGAGGTCGTCGACGCCGCTGTCCGCACCCGCCGCGTCCGCGCCGCCGTCACGAACGCGCGGGCCGCCGTCACCTGCGTCCGCGCCAGCGGGCGCGGACTTGTCGGTGCAGGCGCCGATCGCCAGGAACGCGCCGGCGGTGAGGATCACGAGGATGCCTCGCCGGAGCATGTCGGTCCCCCCGCGCCCGCTGCGATCAGGCGAGGTTCGGCAGCGTGACGATGTCGACGTGCAGGACCTCTTCGAAGGCCCGGATCTCGGCCATGCAGCCCTCGCTGGGACGCGAGACGATGCGCAGCTTCGCGCAGGAGGCGCCGCCACCCTCGAACACCGTGTTCGTCACTTCCTCGACGTTGATGGCGTGACGCTTGATGACGGCGAGCACGTTCGCGAACGTGCCGACCTTGTCGAGCATGCGGATGACCATCTGGAAGCGCGCCGTCGAGAGGTTCATCACGTTGACGACGTTCGGCACCTCGCCCTCGAGAAGGAACGAGCGGATCACGCGCACCGTCTCGGTGGCGATCGAAAGCTGCGCCTGATCGGTCGAGGCCGCGATGTGCGGCGTCGCGTAGAGGAAGCCGCCGGTGGCGGTGGGGGCGACGAGGTTGAAGAGATCCGCCGGGATCTCCTTCTTGCCGCGTGGCTCGTTGGGAACGACGTCGAGCCCGACGCGCAGGCCGCGGTTCTTGATGGCGTCGCTCATGGCCTCGTAGTCGACGAGGTCGGGGCGGGCGCAGTTGATGAAGATGCCGCGCTTCGGCATCACCTCGAACACGCGGCGGCTCATGATGCCGCGCGTGCGGTCGTTGAGCGCGAGGTGCACGGTGAGGATGTCGGACTTGGAGGCGAGCTCCTCGATGGTGGCGGCGTAGCCGATGCCGAGATCGGCGGCGCGCGCGGCGCTGAGGCTGCGGCTCCACGCGATCGGGTGCATCCCGAACGCCTTCGCGCGCATCGCCACGTCACGCCCGATGGCGCCGAGGCCGGCGATGCCGATCGTCTTGCCGATGAGGCCCTCGGCCTTTGCGTACTCGATGCGCTCCCACTTGCCGGCGCGCAGCGAGGCGACGCCGTCCGGGATGCGGCGGTCGATGGAGATGAGCAGACCAAAGACGAGCTCGGCGACGGCCGACGAGTTCTTGCCCGGGCAGTTGGCGACGTAGATGCCGCGCTCGCTGGCCGCCTTCACGTCGATGGTCGCCGTCTCGGCGCCGGCGCGCACGATCAGGTTGAGCATCAGCGCGCTCTCGATGGCCTTGCGCGTGACCTCCTTCGACCGCACGACGAGGATGCCGACACCATGGAGCTTGGATTCCAGGGTCTCCTTCGTGAGCTCGGGCTCGTAGAGGACGTCGACGGGGAGCGTGCGGAGCTCTTCGACCGCACGGGGGTGAAGCTTGTCGGCAATGAGGAGACGCATGGCGCGCGCAGCCTAGCCGAAAACCGTCGGTCGTGCAGCGCAATTGCCCGGATCTTCAGGCAGGAATCTTCGTCGTGCCCCGCTTCGTGGCAAGCACGATGGCCCCCGCCCCGTCATCGCTGAGGAACGGACCGAGCTGGCCCTGCGCGAAGCGCGTGAGCTTCGCGTCGAACGGACCGCCCTTCGCCTCCTTCTTCACCTTCAGATAGAGCTCCCCGCGCTCGTTGGCGTGCACCGTCGAGGGATCGAGGGGCTCCTCGGTCGCATCGCTGAGGACCAGCACTGCGTCGCCGTCCTCGGCGCGGAGGCTGCGGACGAAGTACGGGACGTCCTCGACGACGAAGTACGTCCAGTCGTAGCCGTTCGTGAGGATGTAGCGCCCGTCGTCGGGGTGGCGCGCGATCCACGTGTGGAAGGCGTCGCGGAGCTTCGGATGCTCGACCAGCGCCTCGTCGTGGAAGAAGCGCCCCTCGCCGTCCAGGCGGATGGTGCTCTCCCGCGAACGGCCTTCGGGGGCAGGGAAGCGGAAGAACTCGGGATGCACGCCGGGCTTCATGATGGTTACGGATTCTGCCCTTGCTTGACCCCCCGTCAATGCGGTCTATAAACCTTTCAAAAGTATTTGAAAGTTCGAGGGAGAACCGAGTCATGGCGTACGACGGGCTGCGCGCATTCGTGAAGACGCTGCGGACCAGGCTCAGCAGTGGGGATGGCGGCGAGCTCGTGGGGCCGGTCGCGCGCCTCGATGCCCGCAAGAACGCGCCCGAGCACGCGGCCGCGAACCGCGCGATGTTCGATCGCATCGCACCCACCTACGACGTGCTCAACAAGCTCATGTCGTTCGGGATCGATCGCCGCTGGCGCGACAAGGCGATCGCGCTCATCGGGCCGCCGCGGGGCGCCGTGCTCGACCTCTGCGCCGGTACCCTCGACATCTCGGCGCTCCTCGAGAAGGCGTTCCCTGCCGAGCGCATCGTGGCCTGCGACTTCTCCGCGAACATGCTGGAGCGCGGCAAGGCGAAGGTCACGCGCACCGAGCGCATCGTGGGCGACGCGATGGCGCTGCCCTTCGACGACGGCGAGTTCGGCGCTGTCATCTGCGGCTTCGGGATGCGCAACCTCGCCGACCTCCGCGCGGGCGTCCGCGAGGCTCGCCGCGTGCTGCGGCCCGGCGGCACCTTCATCACCCTCGAGCTGTTTGCACCGAAGCTGCTCCGCACGCGCGCGCTGCACAGCGCCGCGCTGAAGACCGCGCTGCCCGTGCTCGGCCAGCTCATCGCCAAGGATCGCGGGGCCTACGCGTACCTCGCGGAGAGCATGGAAGGCTTCGTCACCCGCGGGCAGTACGAGGCGGTTTTGCGCGAGGAGGGGTTCGATGCGGTGGTCGCCGAGGACCTGACGATGGGCGTCGCCGCCATCGTGAAGGGTACCGCCCGCGCGCTCGAGAAGAAGAACGGCGTGCACCTCCACGGAGCGCCGTCGTGACCAAGCGCAAGATCGTGGTCGGCATCACGGGCGCGAGCGGCGCGCCCTACGCGAAGCGCATGCTCGACCTCCTGCGCGAGCGCAGCGACGTCGAGATCGGCGTCTGCCTCTCCTCGACCGCGCCCGAGGTCTGGGCGCTCGAGTGCGGCGGCGACATCCGCGAGGCCATCGGCGCGCACTTCCCGATCTGGGGCATGCGCGACTACAAGGCGCCGTTCGCCAGCGGCAGCGCGGGGTGGCACGCGATGGCCATCGTGCCGTGCTCGATGGGCACCGTGGCCCGGATCGCACACGGCATCTCCGACACGCTGCTCACCCGCGCCGCCGACGTCATGATCAAGGAGCGCCGGACCCTGGTGGTGGTGCCGCGCGAGATGCCGCTCAGCGTCATCCACCTCGAGAACCTCACCGCGCTGGCGAGGGCGGGCGTGGTCATCCAGCCGGCGATGCCCTCGTTCTACGGGAAGACGAAGACGCTCGAGCAGGCCGTCGACACCGTGGTCGGGCGCACGCTCGATCAGCTCGGGCTCGAGCACGACTTGCTGAAGCGCTGGGGCGCGGAGGACGGGGAGAGATCGTGAGCAGCTTCGTCGAGCAGTCGATCGCGAAGGCCGGGCTCCTGCCGGTGCTGACGGCGCACCGCGCCGGAGATCTCGCGGCGGTGGAGGCGGCGAGGGCCTCGTGGAGCGGCGCGGACCTCCTGCTGCTCGGCGCCATCGCCGACATCGTGCGCGCCGAGGACAGCGGCGACACGGTGTCGATCCACGAGCAGTACGGCGGCGCGCACGGCGCGGACGTCACGTGGGTCGCGCCGGTAAAGGGCGCCTCCGAGATCGAGATCCTGCGTGCGGTCGCGGCGGCGCGCATCGCCGGGACCAAGGCGGCGCGCATCGGCATCGACTGGTCGCAGTGCGGCATGGAGCTCGCGCAGGTCGCGCTCGGCTTCGGCGCCAGCGATCTGCGCGGCCCCATCACGCGCAAGAGCGGCCTCCCCATCTACGAGGACGAGACGAAGAAGGTGAAGGGCCAGGGCCTGGTGGAGCTCCGGTCCATCAAGAAGCGCGAGATCGCCGCGCTCATCACGCACGCGGGCCGCCTGCCGGTGTTCGTCGACGACGACGACGCGCCGCGCGCCCGCGACTCGGTACGGGAAATCGAAGAGGTCGCCTCCAATGTCTGATTCTCCGAAGCTCCAGGCCATCCGCGCGAAGCTGCAGGCCGGCGAGCGACTCTCCTACGACGACGGCATCGCGCTCTTCCTCGAGCCCGACCTCCTGGCCATCGGCCAGCTCGCGAACGAGTCGCGCGAGCGGCGCCACGGCGACCGCACGTACTTCAACCGCAACATGCGCGTCGAGGTCACGAACGTGTGCGTCGCGTCGTGTCTGTTCTGCTCGTTCGCGAAGCTCGAGGAGCACATGCCGGGCGCGCACACGATGACGCTCGAGGAGGCGTGGCACGAGCTCGAGAGCCGCATGGATGACCCCGGCGGGCCGCCCACCGAGGTGCACGTCGTCAACGGCCTGCATCCCGGCCTGCCGTTCTCCTACTACGAGGAGCTGCTCGCGGGCTTCAAGCGCATCGACCCCAAGGTGCACCTCAAGTGCTTCACCGGCGTGGAGATCCACTTCTTCGCGCAGCACTACGGGATGACCTACCAGGCGGTGCTCGAGAAGCTGCGCGCGGCGGGCCTCGACAGCCTGCCAGGCGGCGGCGCGGAGATCTTCGACGAGGGCGTGCGCCGCAAGATCAGCCACGACAAGGCGACCGCCGACGAGTACCTCGAGGTCCACCGCGTCGCTCATCGCATGGGCATGCGCACGAACATGACGATGCTCTACGGGCACATCGAGACGTTCGCCCACCGCGTCGATCACATGCTGCGCGTCCGCGATCTCCAGGACGAGACGAAGGGGCTCCAGGCGTTCATCCCCCTCGCGTTCCATCCCGACGGCAACGGCATGAAGAACCTGCCCGCGCCGACCGCGGTCGATGATCTTCGCACCATCGCCACCAGCCGCCTCCTGATCGACAACGTCGATCACATCAAGGCGTACTGGGTGAGCCTCACGCCCGACGTCGCGCAGATCGCGCTCCGCTTCGGCGCCGACGACATCGACGGCACCATCGTCCACGAGACCATCTACAAGGCGGCCGGCACGCGCTCGCCGGGCGCGCTCGGCTACGACGAGCTCGTGCGCCTCATCCGCGAGGCAGGCCGCATCCCCGTCGAGCGCGACACGCTCTACAACGTGTTGCGCGAGCACACGCGCGCCGAGGTGCCGGAGGCGGCGCTGAAGCCGCGCGAGCGCATTCGCCCGCGGCTGCCGATCCTGCAGGGCAAGCAGGTGCCGTCGTGATCGCGAACGGCGGCAAGCTCCGCGCGCTGGGCGTCGCGTACCTGAACGCGCGGCCGCTCTGGGAGTCGCTCAAGGACGACCCGCGGCTCGATCTCGGGCTGGCGCGCCCCTCGGAGCTCGCGCGCTCGCTCGCCGAGAACGAGGCCGACGTCGGGCTCCTGCCCGTCGCTGCCGCCGCGACCATCGGGGACCTGCGCCTCCTGCGCAACATGGCCATCGGCGCGCGCGGCAAGGTGCGGAGCGTCGCCATCGTCTCGGAGAGGCCGCTCCACGAGCTCGCGTCGATCGCGCTCGACCTCTCGTCGCGCACGAGCGTCGTGCTCGCGCGCCTGCTCCTCGCGCGCCGCCAGCTCACTCCGCATCTGTTCGGGGCCGACCCGGTCACCGCGGTGGCCTCGGTGAAGGACCGCACCGGCGCGCTGGTGATCGGGGACGCCGCGCTCGACGTGGAGTCGCGCTTCACGCATCGCCTCGATCTCGCCGAGGACTGGTTCGAGTGGACGGGGCTGCCCTTCGTGTTCGCCGCGTGGTTCGCGCGCGCCGGCGCCGTCGATGCCGAGCAGGAGGACATCTTCCGCGTCGCCAAGCAGAAGGGCCTCTCGCGCGTGGATGCCATCGCCGCCGAGCACAGCGCGCGCTCCGGCCTCGACGAGGCTTCCCTGCGCTCCTACCTCACGGAGTCCATCCGCTACGACCTCGGCGACGAGGAGCTGCGCGGCCTCGAGCGCTTCTGGAGCGAGGCCGCCTCGGCCAGGCTCCTGCCGCGCACCACCGCGCGTTTCGACGAGCCGAAGCGGCCGGCGCCGCGCGCCTCCCTCGACACGGTGCTCTCCCGCGCCGCGGACGGCGAGCGCCTCTCCGCGGCCGACGGCGAGCGCCTCCTCCCTGAAGGCACGCTCTTCGAGCTCGGGCTCGCGGCGGACGCCGTGCGGCGGCGCAAGCATCCTGACGGCGTGGTCACGTACATCGTCGATCGCAACGTCAACTACACGAACGTGTGCACCACGAGCTGCCGGTTCTGCGCGTTCTATCGCCCGGTCGGTCATCCCGAGGGCTACGTGCTTTCGCGCGAGGTCCTCGGGCAGAAGCTGCAGGAGGTGGTCGACGCCGGCGGCGTGCAGATCCTCCTCCAGGGCGGCCTCAACCCCGAGCTGCGCATCGGCTGGTACGAGGACCTCTTCCGGTGGATGAAGAAGGAGTACCGCCTCGGGCTCCACGCGCTCTCGCCGGAGGAGATCCTCCACATCGCGAAGATGGAAGACCTCACCGTGCGGCAGGTACTCGAGCGCCTGCACGCGGCGGGGCTCGACTCGGTGCCGGGCGGAGGCGCGGAGATCCTCGTCGATCGCGTCCGGCGCAAGATCGCGAAGACCAAGTGCACGAGCGAGGAGTGGCTCGGCGTCATGCGCGTCGCGCACCAGATGGGCCTGCGCTCCAGCGCGACGATGATGTACGGCACGGTCGACACCCCGGCCGATCGCATCCAGCACCTCGTGAAGGTGCGCGATCTCCAGGACGAGACCGGCGGTTTCACGGCGTTCTTCTGCTGGGACTACCAGTTCGAGCAGGGCACGCACCTCGAGCCCGGCGACAACGGCACGCACCTCTACCTGCGGACGCAGGCCGTGGCGCGCCTCATGCTCGACAACGTCGACCACGTCGGGGCCTCGTGGGTCACGCAGGGACCGGCGGTCGGACAGGTCGCGCTGCGCTTCGGCGCGGACGACTTCGGCAGCGTCATGTTCGAGGAGAACGTGGTCTCGAGCGCCGGCACGACGTTCGGGATCAACGCCGACAAGATCGAAGGGCGCATCCACGAGGCGGGCTTCCGCGCCGTCCGCAGGAACGTCCGCTACGACTGGCTCAACGAGCCTGGTTGAAGCGCGAGATCCGTGAGACAGAGCGTCGCTGAATTGCGGACAGTCTTCTTCATGAACCTTCTTCCGCGGTCCAGCGATTCTCTTGCTCACGGTCCCCGGGGCGGATGACGGCGCGCATCATCCACGCTGACCACGTCCTGCCCGGGGATGGTGCGCCCATCGTCGATGGGGCGGTCGTGGTCGACGGGGACGGCGTCGTGATCGAGGTGGGGCCCGCGGGCGAGGTGCGGCCGCGGCATGCTGGCGCCGGGGTCGTGCGCGTGCGCGGGGTGGTGTTTCCCGGGCTCGTGAATGCGCACACGCACCTCGAGCTCTCCGCGATGCGCGGGAAGGTCGGGGGAGGGCGCGGATTCGTGGGCTGGGTGGAGTCGCTCATCGCGCAGCGGCCCGAGCTCCAGCCCGACGAGGAGGCGGAGGCGATGAGCGCCGCCATCGACGAGCTGCAGCGCACCGGGACCGTCGCCGTCGGTGAGGTCACGAACTCGCTCGGCGCCGTGGAGCCGCTCGCGGCGCGCGGGATCGGCGGCTGCGTCTTCCACGAGGTCTTCGGGCAGGAACGCGAGTCGGTGTTGAAGCGCGTGAGCGGGCTGCGCGCCGAGCTCGATGCGCGCTTCCCGTCGTGGCCGACCAGCGACCTCACGTACGCGCCCGCGCCGCACACGCTCTACACCACGCACGAGGACGCGGTGCGCGCGCTGCTCGCGAGCGCCCGCAAGCACGGCGCGCCCACGAGCCTCCATCTCGCCGAGCACGCGCCCGAGCGGCGCGCCATCGAGCACGGCGACGGACCCGTTCCCGAGTGGCTGCTCGCGCGCGCACGCCAGCGGCCCGAGTGGCCGAAGATCCCGCTGTTCGACTACGCGGCGCGCGTCGGTGCGCTCGCGCCGTCGGTGCTGCTCGTGCATCTCACCGAGGCGCGCCCCGACGAGCTCGCGCGCGTCGCGGAGTGTGGCGCGCCGGTGGTCCTGTGCGCGCGCTCGAACCTCCACATCGAGCTGAAGCTCCCGCCGCTCCTGGCCGTGCGCGCGGCCGGCATCGAGGCCGCGCTCGGGACCGACTCGCTCGCCTCGAACGCCTCGCTCGACGTGCTCGCCGAGGCGAAGGCGCTCGCCGACCGCTTCCCCGCCATCGCGGCGTGGGAGCTCGTGCGCATGGCGACGTGGAACGGCGCGCGCGCGCTCGGTCGCGCCGACCTCGGTCGCCTCGCGAAGGGCGCGCGGCCGGGAATCTTCGCCGTCGAGAGCGAGAGCTCGTCTGCCGGAGGCGTCGTCGCGGACGGCGCCGCATTCCTCCTCGCGAACCTTCGTCTTCCGCGGCGCATCCTCGCGCCTCGTCGGGCACCGGAGTCACGCTCATGATCGCACTGCTTCGTCGCTGGGGTGAGCTCGTCACGTTCTCGCACACCATCTTCATGATGCCGTTCGCCGCGGCCGCGGTGGTGCTGGCGCTCTCGGTGCCGCACGAGCCGATGACCCCGCTGCGCGTGCTCGCGATGATCGGCTGCATGGTCTGCGCGCGCTCGAGCGCGATGGCCTTCAACCGCTGGGCCGATCGCGACGTCGACGCGAAGAACCCGCGCACCAAGGACCGCCCGGTCGCGGCCGGTCGCATCGGCGCCCGGGAGGCGCTGGCGCTCACCATCGTCGCCGGCGCGGCGTTCTGCGGGCTCGCGTGGACCCTCGGCCGCTGGCCGGGCCTGCTCGCGCCGCCGGTGCTGGCGATCCTCCTCGGCTACTCGTACGCGAAGCGCTTCACCTGGGCGGCGCACGGTTGGCTGGGCCTCGCGCTGGCGCTCGCTCCCGGCGGCGCGTGGGTCGGCATGGGCGCGGCTCCGGGCCTCGGCATCGTGCTGCTCATGGTGGCGGTGCTCTCGTGGCTCTTCGGGTTCGACGTCCTCTACGCGCTCCAGGACGAGCACTTCGATCGCAAGGAGGGCCTGCACTCGGTGCCAGCGCGCTTCGGCACGAAGCGCGCGATGCTGATGGCGGCGGCGGCGCACGTGATCACGGTGAGCGCGCTCGTGGGCACGGGCCTGGCGCTGCATCGCGGCGTGGTCTTCTTCGCCGGCGTGACCGCGGTGGCGGTGGTGCTCGTGATCGAGCACCGCCTGGTGCGCCCACGTGACAAGTCCTCGGGTGAGACCGTGGACTTTGCACGCATCGGCAAGGCTTTCTTCGACTGCAACGCGTACGTGAGCCTGGGCTTCTTCGCCACGACGGCGATCGACGCGGCCCTGCGGTGACGGGCGCTCCCTGATCCGATAGGCTCCCCGCGTGGACACGGAACGCGCCAGGGCCCGCCTCGGGACAACGCTGAAGGGGCGCTATCGCCTCGACGCGGTCATCGGCGTGGGCGGCATGGCCGTCGTCTATCGCGGCGCGCACCGCAACGGCAACCGTGTCGCGGTGAAGGTGCTGCATCCGGAGCTCTCGGTCATCGACGACCTGCGCGTGCGCTTCCTCAAGGAGGGGTACGTCGCCAACGCCGTCGATCACCCGGGCGCGGTGCGCGTTCTCGACGACGACATCACGGAGGACGGCCAGGTCTTCCTCGTCATGGAGCTTCTCGAAGGCGAGACGCTCGAGCATCTCTGGCGAGACGCACCGGACCGCCGCATCGCCACGAGGGACGTCGTGGAGCACACCATGCAGGTGCTCGCGACGCTCGGGGCGGCGCACCAGCAGCAGATCGTTCATCGTGACATCAAGTTCACTACCCGCGGCTCTGATCTGCAATATGCATGTACCTTCGCCCTCGCGGCCTACCGCACATGCGGCGAACCGATACAATCTGGCTGCGACTGCGTGAAATCGAGTGACGCACCCCTCTGCACCTCGGGCTACAACCGACAGGTTCGCGGGAAGGCGTACCCCACACCCCGCGTGCTCCGCGTCGCGAAGGCGTTGGGCGAGCGAGGGGTCGTCGGATCGATCTGCCCGCTCGATGGCGATGGTTACACCTCGACGATGAATCGCATCGCCGACCGCGTCCTCCCCAAGCTCGTGAAGTAGCTCGCGCGCCTAGAACAAACCGCGGAGAAGCAGCGAGCCCGTGCCCACGTCGAGCGCCACCGGAGGCGGCTCCTTCTTCGCCGGCTTGCCGCCGCCGCCGCTGTTCGCCAGGATCGTCGTCACCACCGCCACGCCCAGGCCCACGACGCCCAGGCCCAGGCCCACGTTCGCAAGCGCCACCTTCGTATCGATCGCGCTCTTGTCCGCGCGGTCGCAGCGCGGCGCGCACGTCGCCCGGAGGTGGCTCTCGTCGCTGTTTGCCGACACCGCGAAGGCCGCGGTCATCACGCCGCCCGCGACGCCCACGCCGAGGCCGATCCACGCGACCAGCGGCACGCGAAGGGCCTGCGACTCCTCGGGAGGCTGCGGCGCGACGGGCGCCGCGGGCTTCGCGGTGGTCGAGACGGGCATCTTCTGCTGGAACGAGAGCTCGATGATGCGGTTCTTCTCGCCCGGCCGCAGCAGCACCTTGTCCTCGACCGACACGCCGTCCGCCCGCTCGAACTTCACGACGTGCTCGCCGGGGTCGGCAGGGATGGCGCGGGCCTCGATGGCCGTCGCGACCTGCGCGCCGTCGATCGAGACCTTCACGTCGAGCGTCTCCTTGCCCTGAACGTCGAGCGCGCGGAACGCGATGCTCGGCATGTCCTTCTCGGCCTCGACCAGCCACGTGCTGCACTGCTTCGCGACGGCGCCGGGGCACGCCTTCGCGGAGCACGCGATGAACCTGTCGCGCGCGGCGGTCAGCTTGCCTTCGTCGCGGAGCTTCTGTCCGTCGTCGGCCGCGGCGATGCACTCCTTCGTTCCCGCGCTGGCGACCGCGGGCGCGAGGAGCCAGGCTCCGCTGAAACATCCTGCGAGCAGCAGGGCCCGCGCGCGCCGTCTCGTCACTTCATGCACTCCGCGATGAAATGGCGGTGGCCGCTGCTGTCGACGACGTACGGCGGGTCACAGTTCACTCGCCGCGGCGCGACCGGCGCCGTGGACGCTGCGGAGGCCGAAGCCGCGGGCCGCTTCGTGATCGGCGCCTCGACCGGCTCGGGCCTCACCACCACCGCCGCGCTGACCACGGGCGCCGGGTCGGCGGACGGCGCCGCAGCAGGCGCGCTCGCCGTCGCCGCCGTGGTCGGCGGCGCCGCGGCAGGCCCACGGCTCAGGAGCACCCCGATCACGACGATCGCGACGAGCAGCAGCGCCCCGAGCAGCCCGAGCCCGACCATCGACAGCGAATGCCGCCGGGACGAGGCTGGCGCAGCATCATCGACGATCGGGATCATCGGCGCCGCGGCGTCGGGCAGCACGATGTGCGGCGTCGCGAGGCGTACCACGCCGCTGTCGATGTTGAGCGGCGGCTTCGAGCGCGTGCTCGAACGCTCGATCTCCGACACCATCCGCGCGCGCTCGTCGAGGATCTCGCTCGCGAGCTTCTGCACCCAGGCGCTCACCTCCGAGGGGGACGCGGGCGCGCTCAGCACCGCCTCGAGCTCCACGGCCATCGCGAGCGCGGTGGGGTAGCGGTCGGCGGGGTTACCGGCGGTGGCCCTGCGCACGATGGCGTCGAAGGCCTCGAGCTCGGGCGCGATCTCGCTCGGGACCTTGATGTCGTTCTGGATGATCTTCGTGAGCGCCGCGCCCTCGTTCTCGCCGGCGAACATGCGCACGCAGGTGAGCGTCTCGAACAGCACCACGCCCGCGGCGTACACGTCCGCGGTGCAGTTCAGCGGCTGCGCGGCGAGCTGCTCGGGCGCCATGTAGAGGACCTTGCCCTTGATGTCGCCGTCCTTCGTGGTGTGCACGCGCCCGGCCGCCTTCGCGACCCCGAAGTCGAGCACGCGCGCGATCCCGTCGCTCCCGACGAGCACGTTCTGCGGGGACATGTCGCGATGGACGAGGCCCATCGGCTGCCCCTTCTCGTCGACCGCCTCGTGCGCGGCATGGAGCCCGTGCAGCGCATCCGACACGATGGCCACCGCGACCCGCGGCGGGAGCCGCTCCCCGCTGTCCCGCGCGCGGCGCACGAGACGCGAGAGCGACTCGCCGCGGATGTACTCCATGACGAGCAGCAGCTCGTCGTCCTTCATCACGACATCGAGCGTCGAGACCACGTTCGGATGCTGGATGCGCGAGGCGAGGCGCGCCTCGTCGAGGAACATCGCCGTGAAGTCGGCATCATGCGCGAACTGCGAGTGCAGCCGCTTGATGGCCACGGTGCGGAGAAAGCCCGCCGTTCCTATGAGGCGACCGAGGTGGACCGTCGCCATGCCGCCCGACGCGATGGCATCGTAGATGGCGTAGCGACCGACCAGCAGCGGCGCGTCGGCCGTGGGAGCGCTCTCGGCTGAAGCTCCCTTCATCCTGGCAATTCTAACGCGAGACGGCACGCTGCGACCAGCGCAACCCAGCCGCGGGCGAGCGGGCGAGCGGGGGAGGTGTGCGGCAGTGTGCACGCACGGAATGCGCCCCGCGCTCGCGCGCTCGGTGCTGCTATCCTCGCCAGATGCGTGTCCGGCTCGGCGCGGCCACGGGTGTGGCGGTGGCCTCCCTCCTGTGCATCGCCGTCATGGCGGCCTGTAGCTTCGGCGTCGACCTCGAGAACGTCTTCGGGGACCCGGCCGACGGCGGAGGCGGGACGGACGCGCCGTCCGAAGGCGGCATCATCCCTCCCGTCGAGGCCGGCATCCCGAGCATCGAGGTGCAGCAGCTCGCGCTCGGCCGGAGCTTCGGCTGCGGGCGGCGCATCGACGGCACGGTGATGTGCTGGGGCGAGAGCAGCCCGGCGGGCGAGCTCGGTGACGGGCTCAAGCTCTCGACCAGCGTCCCGGTCCTCGTGAAGGACGTCGGTGACGCGGTGGATCTCGCCGCGGGCCAGCGCCACGCGTGCATCGTTCACAAGGCCGGCACGGTCTCGTGCTGGGGCTTCAATCAGTACCGCCAGCTCGGAGACGGCAGCACCACCGACTCGCCGCTGCCCAAGAACGTCGTCTCGCTCACCAACGCGACCAACGTGGCCGCGGGCGGCGCGTTCTCGTGCGCGCTGCAGAACGACGGGACCGTCCAGTGCTGGGGCGACAACACCGCCGGTCAGCTCGGCGACGGAACGGTCACGCCGCGCTCCCAGCCGGCGCCCGTGACGGGCATCGCCGGCGCCACGCAGATCGTCGCGGCGGACGCGACCGCGTGCGCGCTGCTGAAGAGCGGCGAGGTCTTCTGCTGGGGCAGGAACAACAACGGTCAGACCGCCTCGCCGCCGCCCGCCGACGTGAAGACCGCGATCAAGGTCGCCGGTCTCACTGACGTCGTGTCGATCGCGGCGAGCGCGAACGCGAACCACTTCTGCGTGGTCACCAAGGCCTCGGAGGTCCGCTGCTGGGGCTCCGGCGGCAACGGCGGCCTCGGCGACGCGAAGAGCAGCGACAGCGCGGTGCCCGTCCTCGTGCTCAGCATCGCCGACGCGCTCGGCGTCACCACCGGCGGCGCGCACACGTGCGCGTGGCGCAAGAGCGGCGCCATCAACTGCTGGGGACTCAACGACTGGCGACAGGTCGGCCTCGGAGACGCCACGCCCACCAGCAGCGTCTCCACGCCGCTCCCCGTCGACGGCATCACCTCTGCGAAGCAGGTCGCGGCCGGCGGCTCGCACACGTGCGCGCTCCTCGCGGACGGCAAGCATGTCTCCTGCTGGGGCCGCAACGTCGCGGGGGCGCTCGGCCGCGGCTCGCGCATCGTCTCCGACGTCCCCGTGAAGATCGTCACCACCGCGTCGATCGCGAGCCTCGCGCTCGGCGGCGATAACGGGTGCGCGGTCGACGCGAAGGGCGGCCTCTCGTGCTGGGGCGACAACGGCGTCCGCCAGCTGAGCCTCACCACGTTCCTCGCTACCGGAACGCCCACCCTGATCCCCGCCGTCACTGGCGTCACGCGCGCGGCTGGCGGACAGGCCCACACCTGCGCGGTGATCGCGGGCGGGCAGATCAAGTGCTGGGGCAGCGGTCAGCTCGGCAGCCTCGGCAACGGCAGCTCCCCCTACATCCAGGCCGATCCCGTCGTCTTCCAGGCGGGCGCCGCCACCGACGTGAGCGCAGGCTACTTCTTCACGTGCGCGTTGCTCGGCAGCAGCGACGTCGCGTGCGCGGGCTCGAACGACAGCCTTCGCCTCGGTCGTCCCGGCGGCAACCTTTCGACGCCCGCGCTCGTCCCCACCGACGCCGGCGCCGACGCCAACCCCGAGGCTGGCCTGCCTCCGTTCGGCGTGACCAAGCTCGCGGCGTCGTCCGGACACACGTGCGTGGTGCGCGCGGCGGGCGTCGTCTCGTGCTGGGGCGGCAACGGCAGTGGAGAATGCGGCGTCGGGCAGGGCGGAGGGACGCTCCCGGTCGACGTGCCGCTCGGCCTGCCCGCCAAGGACGTCGCCAGCGGCAACGGCCACTCGTGCGCGGTGCTGAACGACGGCAGCGTCCGCTGCTGGGGCTCCAACAACCACGGCCAGACGACGGGCCCCACCCCGGAGGGCCCCTCGTTGCGCACGCCGGATCTCCAGGGCAAGACCGCGAAGGCCATCGCCGCCGGTGACGATCACACCTGCGCGCTCATGACCGACGGCACGGTGCTGTGCTGGGGCAAGGGCACGCTCGGCTCGCTCGGAAATGGCGTGCGCGCCGACTCGCCGTCGGCCGTCGTCGTGAAGGGCCTCGCCACCGTGAAGACCCTCACCGGACGTGGCGATCGCACGTGCGCCTCGCTCGACGACGGCACGGGCTACTGCTGGGGCAACAACCGTACGGGTGAGCTGGGGGACGGAACGACAATCGCGACGGGCACGACCGCGCCGCTCGTGGGTTACTGACAGGAGGCTCTCTGGTGGCCAAGAAACGTTCTGCTGGGGTCTCGAAGGACACGGCGTCGTTCTCGTGGAGGCACGTCCTCTTCGGCGGCGGCGTGTTCGACAACACCTCCCCGAAGCAGAACAAGAAGGGCTGGGAGATCTTCGAGCTCGGGAAGTACACCGGCTCCGACGGCGAGCTCGACATGAAGCGCATCCTCGAGACGTGCGAGCGCGCGGTGCGCTCGCCGAAGGCGCTACGCGAGCTCTTCGCCGCCGCGTAGCACGGCGCGCACGGCTACGGCTTCGCGCCGCCGCGGACGCCGTAGCCGCGGTCACGCCACACCAGGAGGCCCTCGTCGATCACCGCCACGCGCGGGTAGCCGAGCTTGCGCAGGGCGTCCCGCACCTGGCCGCTCTCGGCGTGCGGGCACGCGCAGTACGTGAGGATGTAGCGATCCTTGGGGAGCTGCTTCGCGTAGTCGGCGGTCTGGTAGAACGGCACGCTGATCGCGCCGACGATGTGCATGCGCGCGTAGTCGGCGGGCGGGCGCGCATCGATGATCACCATCGACGCGCCGCGATCGAGCTCCTTCTTGACCGCGTCGACCTTGATGAAGGAGGCGCTCTCCTCGAGCTCCGGCTGCGGGCCCTTCGGGTTGACGACGATGGAGGTCAGCGCGCCCGCCTTGGACGGCAGATCGGGCAGCTCCTCGGGCGGGATCTTCCAGCTGCGGACGAGGGCGATGAGATCGTCCACCTGCGTCTTCGACAGCTTGCTGCCGAAACCTGCCATCGGCGTACCCGCGCGTCCGCGCTCGATGGTGGCGGCGAGGAAGCCGTCGCTCGCGGCGGTGAGCAGCTCGTGGTTCGCGAGCGAGTTGTACTTGCCGTTCTTGCCCTTCACGCCGTGGCAGCTCGCGCACAGCGCGTTGTAGGTGCCGTTCGCGGCGGCGGCGGTGCCGTTCGCGACCCGTGCATCGACCGGCTCCGAGGGCCTCTTCTGCCAGGTGCGCACGTACGAAACGATCGCCGCCGCATCGGGGTAGGCGAGGGGACCGCCGCGCGCGACCGACCACGCGCTCATCGTGGTGCCGGGGCGGCCCTTCACGATCGCCTCGAGCAGGTACTCGTCGGTGGCGACGGTCAGAAGATCGTCGTTCGCGAGCGCGGGCGCCTGGTCGGCCTTGTAGCCCTGTCCGTTCTCGCCGTGACAGAAGCCGCAGTACTTGTCGTAGAGGATCTTCCCGCGCGCCGCGGTCTCCACGCTTGCATCGACGCTCGGCGCGGCAGCGAGCGCGGCGCTCGCGCTCGCCTCGACGCCCGGTGCCGCATCCACGGCGCCGGAATCGCTGGCCTCACTGGCGGCAGGTGGCGTCGGCTTGCAGCTACCGAGGACACCCGCGACCGCGATCACTGCCGCCAGCGCGGCCCGGAGCCCAGGGACGTTCATCGCGCGCGAGCATAGAACAGCGGCGCCCCCGCGCTATGATCGATCCTCGCGATGGGGGCCACCATGAAAGAGAATCGCGCCGAGGGGCCGCGCGCCGTCGTGATCGGCTCGGGCATCGGCGGCAGCGCCGCCACGCTCCTGCTCGCGCACGCCGGCATCCCCGTCACGCTGATCGAGAAGAACCGGCGCCTGGGCGGCTCGTGCTCTGGCTACGAGAAGCAGGGCTTCCGCATCGACATCGGCACGCACATGTTCTGCCGCGGCGCGAAGGGCCCGCTGGGAGACGTGCTGCGCCGCGTGCAGAGCGAGGGCGCGATCCGCTTCGTGCGCACGCACGACATCGCCGAGCTGCGCTTCATCGACCCCCGCGATCCGCGCCGCGTGCGGGGCGTGGCGGTGCCCGCCGACGTCGCGCGCATGCCACGCTTCGCGTTCGAGATCGCGCGCGCGCTCGACCTCTCCCTGGCCGACGCCCTGCGCGCCGCCCGGCTCTTCACGTACATCCTCTCGATGAGCGACGCCGAGGTCGCCTCCTGGGATCACCGCACCATCGAGGAGTTTCTCGAGCCCTTCACCGACAACGCGCCGACCATCGGCGTGTTCGGCTTCCTGCTCGGGCTCTACTTCATCCTGCCCTACTGGCAGGTGTCCGCCGGCGAGGCGCTCTGGTGCTTCCGGCGCATGGCACGCGACAACGCGCTCAGCTACCCGAAGGGTGGCTCGATCGCCATCCCCGAGACCTACGTGCGCCTCGCGAAAGAGAAGGGCGCGCAGGTCCGCCTCGGGGCCGGCGTGCAGCGCGTGCTCACCTGCGAGGGGCGCGTCACCGGCGTCGAGCTCACCGACGGTACGGTCGTCCCCGCGACGATCGTCGTGTCGACGTCGAGCGTGCGCACCACGGTGACGAAGCTCGTGGGCGCCGAGCACTTCCCCGAGGCCTACGTCGCGCGGGCGCTCGCCATCCAGGGCTCCTTCATCGCGGTGCAGGCGAAGATCGGCCTGAGCAAGAAGCTCGTCGAGGCGGGCTGCATCGTGGGCGGCGTGGGGGACGGCATCGATCTCTCGCGCGTCGCCGCGAACGACATGAAGGACATGTTCGCGCACGTCACGCGCGGCGAGGTCCCGCCCATCGTGCCGTTTTACTGTCCCGTGCCGACGAACTTCGATCCCGACCTCGCGCCGCCCGGGCACCAGCTGCTCACGCTCTGCGCGGTGGCGCCCACCAGCGACGTCGCGCTCACGTCGCCGCCGGCCGCCTGGGAAGAGGCGATGATGCGCACCATCCGGCGCGTGGTCCCCGGCCTCGACGAGCACACGGTGTTCGTCGACACCTTCAGCGTCGACTTCATCGAGAGCTGGATCGGCAAGGAGTTCGGGCCTGCCGTGTCGACGGGGCAGACGCCGGATCAGGTCGGCAAGAAGCGCATCCCGGTGCACACGCCGCTGCGCGGGCTGTACCTCGCGGGCTGCAACGCGGGCGCACGCGGCGTCGGTACGGAGCTCGCGGCAGCGAGCGCGATGGAGTGTGTGGACCGCGTGCTCGTCGATCTGGGCCGCGAGATCCGCGGCGTGGCGGAGCCTCCGTCACCGACGGCACGCGCGGCGCACCTCCTCGCCCGCGCCGCCGCCAAGCCCTTCGCTTGGGCGACCCGCGCCTGAAACACCGAGCGCGCAGCGTCGCCGCGCTACGCCGCTTCGTCGAGCAGGGCGCACGTATGAACCGCCCACGCGAGCATGCGCCAGGCGAGCTCGCCGTGGCGATCCTCGTCGTCGGCGATCGCCAGCACGCGGCGAGCGACGCCGAGACACCCATCGCGACGAGGAAGCGGGCCCGGGTCGGTCACGCGGATATGCGCAACGCGCGCACGAACGCGCCGCTGCTCCCTGGCGCGCCGCCTGCATCAGTACCTGCAGGCACGCAACGAGGAGACGGAGATGAGCAAGATCACGCGCAAGGCTCTCGGGTTGGTGGTGGCGAGCGCGGGTCTCGCGGGTCTGAACGGCTGCGCGGCCGACACCTCCGCGGACGACGACGACGGTGAGTCCACCTCCGCGGAGATCTCCACCTTGCGCGACGGCGTCAACAGCAACGGCTGCAAGCGCAGCCCGTACAACTGCGCGCTCGACCCCGGCGCCGGCAGCCAGCGCGTGCGCACCGCGACCGGCGACGAGACCTGGAACGTCGACCCGCAGTGGCTGAAGTCGAACGGCTTCGCCGATGTACCCGTGGTCGACGGCAACGGCGATCTCATGGGGCTCAGCAAGAAGCGGGGCTTCACGCTGAACCACGGGCAGACGCGCCGCATGAACGATCGCACCTGGGTGATGGCGCTGAGCGCGGGCGTCGGCTCCGCCGGCTGGATCCCGGTCGATGCGTTCCTGCATGCAGACTCGATCCGCGCGAAGGTGGGCGAGGTCAACGCGCACGGAGCCGGCCTGAAGGACATGGCCTGCTACGAGGTGCACACGACGTTCGATACCGCGCTCGACAAGTACAAGGTGGTGAAGGGCGCCAAGGTGAGCGAGTCGATGGAGCCCGACGACTACCTGCCGACGAAGCGCAGTAACGGCAAGGTCTACGCGAACCTCGCGTTCAGCGTGCCGGGCGACGCGCTCGGCGCGCCGGCGGTCGACATCTTCCCGGCGGGTACCAGGTTCCAGCGCCTCGACGTTCCCACGTGGGAGAGCGGCTCGGCCCCCTCGCTCGACGTGAAGCTCTACTCGCGAACGCCCGGCAGCACGGCGTTCAACGAGCTCTCGAACCGTCGCATGAAGTTCCTCTACGGCTACGTGAAGACGAAGTCCGGCACTGTTCGTTACGGCTGGATGGCCGAGGACGGCCTCACCCCCGCGACGGGCTGCCCGAACCGCTGATTCGCGACAGCGCTGTCATGGCGCGCACGCCGCGCGCGGCCGCGGCAGGGAGCGCTGCACCGAGGTCGATGCCACGTCCCCGCGTGTCGGGACAACGAGGACTCGCACTTCACGATCGACGTTTGCGCGGCCGGGTCCGGCCAGGGGCTCGGTGACTCCTCCACCGTGTGCCAAGGCCTTCGAGCGCGAGGAGGCGGCGAGCATCGATGTCGTGCTGCGCGCGCTGCCGTGGGGCCAGCGCATGCTCACGCTCTCGTTCGGTCCGCACTCCGAGCGCACGTAGATCCCGCCGTTCCTGCACGTCGGCGCGTACGACCGCGTGGCGACGCCGGAGGGCTACGCGGATCCCGGGCCCTGCCCACTCCCGGCCCCGGCCCCGGCGTCGTGACGTCGTGACCTCGTGACGTCGTGACCTCGTGACGTCGTGACCTCGTGATAGAACGCAGGGCGTGGTGCTCCGGAGGATTTCCGCAGGCTTGATGATCGCCGTCTCGCTCGCGGCGTGTGATCGATGCGGCGGCAGTGACGCCGCGAAGGATGCCGCGCCAGAGGCACGCGTGCCGGAGATCGCCGAGGCGGGCGCGGTCGATGCCGCGCCGTCCGCGCCGTCCGCGCCGGTCGACGCTGCGCCGATCGATGCGGCGCCCGTCGACGCGGCAGCGGCGGCGGACGGCGGCGCCTCGGCCTGTCGTCTGGTGTACGGCCCTGCGGAGCAGCCGTTTCGCGGCCCCGCGGCGCTCCTGCCGACGCCCACCGAGCTGAAGCTCGTCGCGAACGACAGCGGCAAACCGCGGCTCTACACGGTGCCGCTCGCGGCGCCGCCGCCGGCTTCGGCCGTGATCGCGGCGCCGCCCGCGCCGGCCTCGTTCGTGGGCATGCGCTGGCCGCCGTGCGAGCTCGCGGGCAA
>Ga0123336_10000813_pt1 | contig 30371 bp, 32 predicted proteins | sample SSSSmetaG_FD_96466 | JGI IMG/M metagenome (GOLD analysis project Ga0123336, IMG submission 96466) | Glacier valley bacterial and archeal communities from Borup Fiord, Nunavut, Canada, to study Microbial Dark Matter (Phase II) - ​SSSS metaG | ecosystem: Environmental > Aquatic > Freshwater > Ice...
CCAAGACGTACACTAGAAAGTATTAAAAATCTTATTAAATGGTTTCCCATTATATGGAACGATAGACAATGGGATTATGGATATTTATTTGAAATTATGCTTAAGAAATTAGAACTTATGGAAGATTTTTACGAGAATGGAAAAACAGTAAGTGCTGACGCAAAGATATACGCAAGTGATATTCGTGAAGCAATTAAAGAATTAAGATATATTGCAGATGGCAAGAATGAAGAAGAAGCGTTTGAACCAATGCATAAAGAATATTTAGACAAATATGGAGAATATACTTTTGATAATGTTCTTAAAGAAGTTAATAGAGAAAAAACCCAAGATGAAAGAGACTCCTTTAGAATTATGGTGTCACACAGTGATGAACTATATGAAGAGCATATGGGAAGATTTTGTGAAATATTCAAAGATAGAATTAAATGGTGGTGGGATTAATATAAACAAATTTAATAAGACAAAATTTTAAAATAGAGCTTTTATAGGCTCTATTTTATTTGAAATCTCTGGAAAAATTTGTTATAATATATATATAATTACAGAAAAAATCAAAAAGGAGAATGTTAATGATTGAAATTTTAAAACGAAATGGTACAAGAGCCAAGTTCGAGGAAGACAAAATTATTGTCGCAATCGAAAAGTCTATGGCTGATGTCGGAAAGGTCAACAAAGAATTATCACAAAAAATTACAGCACAGATTAAATCTGAAGTAGAGTCTTCAGATTCTTTATGGACTGTTGAAGGTATTAGTGATAGAGTAGAACAACTACTGATGGAATATAAGTCTTACGCAGTAGCAAAAGCATATATATTATATCGTAATGACAGAGCAAAGGAAAGGGAAGTTGATACTCCAACATATAAAAATCTTTCAAAAGAATTTTTAAACAAATATAAGCACGCACAATCACCAATGAGCCAGTTGGGAAACTTTGTTTATTACAGGACTTACTCAAGATGGCTTCCCGAAAAACAAAGAAGAGAATTTTGGTGGGAAACATGCGCGAGAGCTGTCGATTACAACTGTAGTATTGTAGCAACATCTAAGGTCGAAGCAGAAGCATTATTTGATAATATGTTTAATCTGCGTCAGTTCTTGAGTGGAAGGACTATGTGGGTCGGCAATACAAAAGTTTCAGAATTATATCCAATGTCAAACTTTAATTGTAGCTTTGAGATAATTGAAGATATTGAATCATTTGTAGATTTATTTTATCTATTAATGTTAGGTAGTGGTGTTGGTGTTAGGATTAATAAAGATGATGTTAAAAAATTACCTTATTTTAGAAATAACTATAAGATGATTCACAAAGATTTTGTGGCTGTTCCTAAAGCAAATCGGGCTGATCATACAAGTTTAATCTTTGATGGAGACAGTACAGTTAATATAATTATTGGAGATAGTAAAAATGGTTGGGTAGACGCACTTAAATACTTCTTATCAATTACCACTGAAATGCAATATAAGGATGTTCGTAATATTATTATGACTTATGATAATGTTAGACCAGCAGGAGAGAAATTGAAAACTTTCGGAGGTACCGCTTCAGGGCATAACGCTCTTAAAGATGTATTCACAAAAATTGATAATGTTATCAGTAGAAAAGGTAACCTAATTAATTGGAAAGTTAAATTAGAACCTATTGATTGTCTTGATATTTGTAATATAATTGGCGAAGGAGTTGTTGTTGGAGGCGTACGTAGAACCGCAGAAATAGCGCTCTTCGATAGCGATGATGAAATATGTATCAATGCGAAAAGTGATTTATATAAACAAATAGGAGATCAATGGGTTGTTGATAATAGCCTAGTACATAGAAGTATGAGTAATAATTCTATCTTTTATAAATCAAAACCAACAAGAGAAAAACTACATTGGTTGATGGATAAACAGAGATATTCTGGAGAACCTGGCTTTGTTAATTCAGCGGCTGCTTCTAAGAGAAGAGATAACTTTCAAGGTATTAATCCATGTGCAGAGATCTTACTTGATAACAAAGGGATGTGTAACCTTACTACTGTTAATGTAATGAGTTTTGTTCGTGCTGATGGTACTTTGGATAGAATGGGATTATTAAAGGCACAAAAGCTTTCCGCAAGGTCTGGATATAGAATGACTTGTGTTGAATTAGAGCTTCCTAAATGGAATAATATTCAACAAAGAGATAAATTAATCGGCTGTTCCTTAACTGGTTGGCAAGATATGGTTAATGCCACTGGGTTTGATAAAGATGATGAAATATGTCTACTTAGAGACTTAAGAGAAGTTGCGGTTAGCGCAGCGGCGGAATATGCGAAATCACTGAGAATGGAAAAACCTTTATTGGTTACTACTATCAAACCCGAAGGGACCTTGTCACAACTTCCAGTTGTGTCAAGTGGAGTTCATTACTCTCACTCTCCTTATTATATTAGAAGAATTAGAGTTAATGCTCAAGATCCTATTGTAAAAGTATGCGAAGAATTGGGATATCCAATCAAAGCAGAAGTAGGACAAGACTATGCAACGGCAAAAACAAAAGTAGTTGAATTCCCAGTTAAGTCGCCTGAAGGAAGAACTAAATATGATGTAAGTGCTATTGAGCAATTAGAGAATTACCTAATGTTTATGGAGCATTATATTGACCATAACTGCTCTATTACAGTTCATGTAAGAGACGAAGAGTGGGAAACAGTAGAGCAGTGGATGTGGGATAATTGGGATAATGTAGTTGCTGTAAGCTTCTTATCTCTTGATGATAGTTTTTATGAGCTATTGCCTTACGAATCAATTTCTCATGTTGAATACGATTTAATGGTAGATTCAATGAAGCCTTTCAATGCTTCATTAATTGCTAAATACGAAAAAGATGAAATTGAAATTGAGTTTAGCGAAGACCCAACATGCACAACAGGAAGCTGTCCTGTCAGATAGGAGAAAAAGAATGGAAGATAGACAAGTAGTTATATATAGTGGTCCTGGTTGCGGTAGGTGTATCGCAGCCAAGGCTTACTTTAAAAAGAATAATATAGATTATATAGATTTCGATATTAGAGAGAATGATGCGGCGATGGCCTTCTTGGCAAATAAAGGCGTTACCTCTATACCCTTTATTATCATTGGTGATTTTGAAGCAATCGGATTTAATGAATATGCACTAGATAAGGAGCTTGGAATTAATGCTAACAAAGATAAATAAAATAGAGAACGATTGGAAAGACGCTAAAAACAAATGTAGAACTACTGTAAACAAAGAACATACAGAAAATGAACCTTCAAGTCAATTCAAAACTTCTCTTTTGATTTCAGAGCATAGTCCTGCTCGATTAATAAAAGTTAATTGGATGTGGGATGGGATTAAATCCTGGATTGCAACTCACTGGTCTAGACATAAATGGGAATGTTTTATAAGCACTCGAAGAAGTGATAGAATCGGTTTTGATAGAGCTGCTCTATCTCAAGATGAATTAGTTACTTTCGAGGGTGAAGCCAATGCTCAACACTTAATTGACAGTTGGCGCAAGAGACTTTGTTTTCAAGCATCTAAAGAAACAAGAGAGTACGCAGAAGACTTCAAAATAGAATTATATGATTTCGAACCAGAGTTATCAAATGTGTTAGTACCAAGTTGTGTTTATCGATGCGGCTGTCCGGAATTTGAAGAATGCGGTTTTTGGAAAAAATTTAATAAGTTTTTAGAGCGTGGCGAAGATATAAGTATCAAAGATAGATATAAGATATATAATGATTATTTCTATTCAAAGCAAGATAAATAACGACTTTTCCCTCCATCGTCACCGTGCCTGGGATCACGGGGAAAACGAAAGAGAGTTATAAAGGTTTTGATTATTAATTCGATTTTATTAAAAAAAGTATTGTTTTCCCGAAAAGGAGGAGTATATAAATATGAAAAAAGATGAACTAATGGATGAATACGAATTCAGAGATAAGGTTTTAAAGAGATTGTTAAACGTTGTTTCTAAAACTGACGAAGGTAAAGCATGGTTAGAAACAGTATATAAAGATGCTCTTATTGAAGTAAAAAATGATTTAGATAGAGAAAGTATATACTTTTTTGATGGTGTATATGATGTACCCCAACGTCGAGAACACTAAATGGAAGGCTTATATAGCCTTCCTTTTTTTTGACTCTTACATAAAAAAATGATATAATATATTATAAGATATAGAAGGAGGAAATAATATTGGATAACAAAATATCGCAGTATGTAATAAGAGCTTATTTTGAAAATGTGGAAGGAAGTTGTTTAGAACAGGAATTACAGGTTTTTGATCCCTCTGAGGCAATTGCAGAAGCTAAACGTCTTAAAACGCTTGTTGAAATACAGGCTGTTATGGTTGTAGAAAAAGCACAAGGATATATGGATAGAATAATTTATGAATTTGAAAGGCATGGTTTGAAATGAGTGAGTATATTATGAAAAGAACTGATATTTTATGCCCCGAATGTTTTAAGGGAAAATTGATGCACGAAAAAGAAAAGGATTTGTATTGTGACCAATGCGGCACTGAGTTTGTTTATACAGATGAAAATACAAAAACTTTTAGATACAAAGATGAGGAGTAAATTATATGTTATGTGATGATTGTACTAAAAGAATAGTATGTAAATTTAAAGAAGATTGTAATATTTATGAAAGAGGTCTTAACTCAAATTCACCTATAGGTAGAATATTTGGTTCAAAGCCTTATTGTGAACAAAAAGAAACGAAACCAACTTATCATGTGAGTGGACCAGTTACATATCCAGTAGGAGTAAGAGCTTTAGGTCCACATCAAATCGATCCTCAAGCTGGTTTTACTGGAGTTGATGAATCAATAAGTATTATAACAACAACTAATAATAGTGATGGAGAATATTCTATTCATGAGGATCACATGCCAATCCCTAAAAATATACAGGTATATAATATTAACGAAGTTACTGATAAAATCAGAAGGTCAATAAAATAAAGATATAGTAGAATAGGTTTTATACCTATTCTATCTTTATTTTACAACGTCTAAAAAATATGATATAATATATATATAGTAAAGGAGAGGAAAATATATGAATACAGTAGCCGAAATTCTAAATGCTAAAAAATGCGGAGACCTTTTTGAAAATGATATAACAGAGATTAAAGCTGAATATAGAAGATTGGCAAAGCAATATCATCCCGATGTCTTTAAAGAGGAAATAGCTCATACTGTAATTACAAAGCTAAATCTTCTTTACACTGAGGCTTTAACTTCAATTGAAGAAGGGACTTGGAAGGCCAATAACAAAATATTCATAACATCAATCAATGGTAAAAAAATAGCTTTTAAATATTTATCAGAAAAATCATTTGAATTAGGAAAGTTTTATATAGGTAATAAACATATCATTTATCTTTTAAACAAAGAGCATAAGAAGTTTTATGATAATGCGATATTACAAATAGGAAATCTTACTTATAAAAATGATGATATGAAAAAAGAATTTTCAAGATATTTTCCCAAAATTGAAGATAAGTTTCAAACCGATCAATCCCAATGGTGTTTAGTATTATCTAAAACAGAAGACGAATTTCTTTTGGAAGATTTACTATTACAACAAAATGGTAAATTTAATGAAAAACACGTAGCGTGGGTTATAAGTAGATTATCAAATATCGCTTGTTATCTACAATATAAAGGAATAGTACATAATGGTATTAGTTTAAATAACTGTTTTGTATCTCCTAAATTTCATTCAATATCTTTATTTGGTGGTTGGTGGTATGCAACAAAAGAAAAGCAAAAGATGATAGGAACACAAAAAGCAATTTTCGATTTAATGCCGTTAAAGGATAAGTATGAAAAAATTGCAAATAGCAGAACGGATTTGGAATGTATAAAGTTTATAGCGAAACAGCTATTAAATGATAAGACATTAATTAAATCAAAAGAAATGCCAATTGAATTTATAAATTGGATTAAAAAAGGCTCAAGTGATGATGCTGTTACTGAATTTAAAGAATGGAGTAAGGCATTAGATAAGGCTTGGGGCAAAAGAGTTTTTGTAATATTAGACGTTAATGCAAATGATATATATAAAATATAAATACTAGGAGGTATTATTATGGGTGGCGGGAAATGGACTGCGGATAGTTGGTCTAGTTATTCAAAAACAACAATTGTAGGTAAAAGCTCAGCGGCTATCTACACATCAAGAGATATGAAACCAGAATTTGATCCAAAAAATGTAGTTAGAGAAAGTTGTGATAGTGTAGAACATCCATTAAGTACTCCTATTATCATTGGGTTGGATGTAACTGGTAGCATGAGTAGAATTCTAGAAGTTATGGCAGAGAAATTGGGGGATCTAATTGCTCAAATTTATGATAGAGAGCCAGTAACAGACCCTCAGGTTATGTTTGCGGCGATCGGTGATGCTGTATATGATAGTTGTCCACTTCAAGTTACACAATTTGAAAGCGATATTAGGATTGCTGAACAGCTAACTTCTGTATATTTTGAGCGTGGTGGTGGTGGAAATAGTTTTGAAAGCTATCCTCTTGCTTGGTATTTCGCAGCTAATTACACTAAGTGTGATAACTACGACAAAAGAGGTAAAAAAGGATTCTTATTCACATTTGGCGACGATGGATTCCCTGCTAAATTAACAAAAGACGAACTTCAAAACATTTTTGGTAGTGATGTTGAAAGAGATGTTTCTATCGAGGAAGTTCTTGCACAGGTTAATAGACAGTATGAAGTATTCCATTTCTGTATGACCCAAGGTGGAAGTCATCTTGAAAGCGATTATATAAAATGGCAAAATATATTAGGCGAAAGAGCAATTAGAGTTAAAGACTATACTAAAATTCCCGAAATTATAGTATCTATTCTTGATACAATGAGTGGTAAAGATGCAAAAGATGTTATTGCAAGTTGGGATGGAGACACTTCAATCGCAGTAGCTGATGCCCTTAAAGGATTAACCTCAGTAAATAGAGAAAGTGAATTAGTAACATTTTAAATTAAATGGGAGGATGCGACAGTATGAAAAATATAAAAATAGTAATAGGAGCTATGTTTGGAGATGAGGGCAAAGGTTTAATGACTGATTACTTCTGTAACCAATTATCCAAAAATGAAGAAAGAGTTTTAAATGTGAGATTTAATGGCTCTTCACAAGCTGGTCATACTGTTGTTACTCCTAATTGGGACAAAAGACATATTTTTTCACAACTAGGGGCAGGCAGTTTTAATGAAAGTGTAGATACGTATTTATCTTCAAAGTTTATTGTTAATCCAATTGAGTTTAATATTGAATTACTAGACTTCTTAGGTGAAGTTTATTATAAACCTAAGGTCACTGTTTGTAGTGATAGCACTGTAATTATACCTTTTGATTCTTTAATTAATATTTTCAAAGAGGAGTCAAGAGGAATGAATAGGCATGGAAGCTGTGGGGCTGGTGTTTTTGAATCTGTTGTTAGGAATGGCCATCCATCAGAACTTTTCCATTTAACTATCAAAGATTGCGTAATGAGAAGTGATGGACAGTTAAAATGGAGATTACAAAATATTAGAGATAATTATTATAAAGATATGATTGAAGAACTGTGTCTCTCTGAAGAAAAAAAGGACTTATTTTTTAATGATAATTTAATAGACAATTTTATTAAAGACACAAGGCGCATGCTTAACTATGTTCATGTTTCTAGTGACGAGTTTATGTTAAATAAATATGAAAATATAGTTTTTGAAGGAGCTCAGGGATTATTATTAGACTGGGATTTCGAAAAATATTCTCCACATCTAACAGCTTCTCACACAGGTCTTAAAAATGTGGTAGAATTACTTAAATCTACTGATATTATTAAAGATTCTGACATAGAAGTTTGTTATGTAATGAGAAGTTACACGACCAGGCATGGGGCGGGCCCTTTCGAAACAGAGGTTTATTCAAAAGCAAGTTTAAATGGAGTTTTTAACGAAAAAACAAATCAAACCAATCAATTTCAAGGACATTTTAGATATGGTTATATGGATAAGCCTTTAGTCGCACGTGCAATTCTTGATGATTTTTATAAGTATGCTAAAGATAATTCCAATTATACTATTGATATTTTTATGAATCCCTCTGTTGCAATTACTCATTTAGATGAAACCAATAATAAAATCTTAGTTTCAAGGCAAGAAGGAACTGAAATGGGTATTATGGATTTCTGCTCAAGTTTCTTGGAGTATAAAGATATATATATCTCCACTGGTGAAACAAGGAGAAATGTAGTTAAATTATAATATATAATAGAACCTATTTTATTAGGTTCTATTTTTATGTACAAAGTACAAAAAATATGGTATAATATATTATAAGATTAAAAAGGAGATAAAATTATGAACAAAATAATGAAAAGACTACAAGAGATGTATGATGAAACAGAAGCTATGGGATACGAGGTAGTTGGTGTCTTTTTGAATGGTTCTCAAAACTATGGATTAGACTATGAAGGTAGTGATATTGATAGTAAAGCAATACTACTTCCTAAATTTAATGATTTTGTTTTAAATAAAACTCCTGTTAGCACTACTCATGTATGTTCTAATAATGAGCATATTGATTTAAAAGATATTCGTTCAATGTTTCAGTGCTTTAAAAAACAAAATATTAATTTTATAGAAATCTTATTTTCAGATTATATAATTATGAATCCTAAATATGAAAAGCTATTTCAACCAATCTTTGATAATAAAGAAAAGATTGCGAGATATAATAATTATGCGGCAGTTGGTTGTATGGTCGGTATGATAATGGAAAAATATAAAGCATTAGAGCATCCATATCCAGCAACAGTAGATAAAATTGAAAAATTCGGGTATGATCCCAAGCAATTACATCATATGTTTAGAGTTCATAGATTTCTATTAGATTATATTTGTGAAGTAGATTATAAAGATTGTTTATTTAACCCTCATGAAGGGGGCCCGCAAAAGATTAATAGAAGTCAAAGAAGGATTATTTTCTGTAGACGACGCAAGAAAAATTGGAGCTGAATTAGTAGCTTCTGCTTTAGAAATAAAATCTGATTATTATAGTGGTCATAATGTATTTATTGATAGAGATGTTGATAAAATTATGGAAGATGTATTAATAAATATAATAAGATATAGTTTTATAAATGAGTTAACACAGGAGGGTTAAAATGGGTGTAAGTAAAGTACAAGCAGAAGATATTATAAAAATGAATGAATTGTATTTACAATTAGGTACTTATGCAGCTGTGGCTAGAAAAGTCGGATTTTCCCCTACTACTGTTAAAAAATATATTAATACAAGCTATGTTGCGGAGGAGTTTGTAGTAATGATACCTTTCACTGGGACGATTATTTCCGCAGAAAAACTATCCTTGCCAAAGTCTCTTGATGAATGGAGAGTATGGTTAAGGATATCAGAAGAAGAAAAAATTGATATTGAGGAATTACGAAAGGAGATATTATTATGATACCATTTTATGTTGAAGATAGTATGTCTTATAAAGGACATAAGATGATCGTAACAGGCGCTGAAATAGATGATTTTATAGGAGGGCCTATTGATGGTTCTTATAATATTTTATTCGCTAGAATTTGGGGTTTATCTCCTGCTGATTTCTTAAGATTTGTAAGGGATAAATATAAAGCAACATTACATGGTAAAGATGACGGCTATATTACTTTTACCTTTACTAATATTATTAATATTAATACTTTCCAAATTGAAACTATTAGAAGATGGATAGTTATGAGAGATAATTAATATATATATATAAACTCTTTTAAGAGAAAATTTATCTTATACCTAATTATACCAAAATTTTTGGTAGAGGTCAAATTTCTATCTAGCTATTACTTTGCTAGACAAATTATAATAAATATTATATAATATATATACAAGGTTACAAAAATTGGAAAAAAGGAGTAAATATGGTAAAAGACATAGAATTATTAAATAAAATACTACAAATGAGCCAATCTGAATTATTCGATTATCTCAAGGTAGAGTTAAAACAATATTATACATATATTGATTCAGATGGTATGAGTAATAAGTATATATATTGCAGAGGAAAACTTGGTGTTTTAGTTATGGCACATTTAGATACTGTTTATGATATAGATGAAAAATATATACCATTAGATAAAGAATTGATGACATTATTTGATGAACCTGTTTCGTTACAAGATTACGAAGATTTCTATGGTTTTGATGATGAACCCAATATCGCTTCTATAGATATATCTCCTAAAGATATATTTTATGATTCAATAAAAGAAGTTATGTGGTCTCCAGATGGATTGGGAGCAGATGATAGAGCTGGTGTATATATGATTTTACAATTATTAAAAGATGGATTGCGGCCTCATGTGTTATTTACTACTGATGAAGAAATTGGAGGAGTTGGAGCAGAGCGTTTTGCCATTAAGTATAGGTCTGTTTTAAGGGCTACTAATATAAAATATATAATGGAATTAGATAGGTCTGGTTCTAATGATTGTGTGTTTTATGATTGTGATAACAAAAGATTTGAAAAATTTATAAACAAATTTGGTTTTTGTACTGAAAGTGGAACTTTTTCTGATATAAGTATTGTATGTCCAATTACTGGAATCGCTGGTGTTAATTTATCGGTAGGTTATTATTATGAGCATACTACTACAGAAATGCTGGATGTATTTACAATGGGAAAAATATATGATATTATATATAATATGATAAAACATAGTAATAGTATTGAATCTCGTTTTAAATACATAAGAGGAAGAAAGAAACTAAAAGGAGCAATATCATTTAATACAGAGATAAAATGTGCCATTTGTGATTCTTTGAGTAAAGAATATTATAAAATAGATGGTTTCGGATACGTTTGCAAAGATTGTTATACAATCGCAACTAGATAAAGGAGAATTAGATGAATTTAAATGTAGAAGATTTTATTGATGATTTTAACAGAGTAATTGATTGGAATTTTGATTCTAATGCTAGTGTCCGAGATACTTTAAACAAGTGGGCGTCTAATAAGCAATGGCTTTATTCAAAAATGAATGATAATTTAATAGTCAATAGTGAGCCTATTAAGTTATCTATTAAAAAATTAGAAGAAAAAGAAGAAATGTTACAACAATTTATTTATGACGCTGAAGATAGGTCTCTTTTAGATAACCATCAATTTGAGGCTTTCCGTCAGTTTTGTGAAGATTATGTTGGAGGTCATGGTTTTATAGATAATAAAGTAACGAAAGATTTTGATTATGAGTTTGATCAAGCAAACTATGAAAGGAATCCATATACAAATGTTGTTATGGTAGATATTCATATAAAAAAGGGTATGCGATTTTCGAAAGCTTTCAAATACTTCTTTGGAGAAGATCAACAGATGGAAGTTAAAGATTTACAAAATATGTATTCAACTTTTTCACAGAAATTTAAAGGAAAAAGAGAAGGTAGAGTATATTTATCAATTCATCCATTAGATTATCTATCAATTAGTACCAATAATCATGGTTGGCAGTCGTGTCATGATCTCGCTGATGGAGATTACAGATATGGGAATATGAATTATGCGGCCGACGGGGTAACTCTAGTTGCTTATTATATGACTGGCGAAGGAAATGACAAAGAATTAAGAGATTTTGGCGGAGTCCGTTGGAACTCTAAACAATGGAGAATATTAGTTCATATAAAAGAAGATGCTAGTGGTCAAATGATGGTTGTATATAATAGGTCATATCCGCATGCTTCATGTCAATTAGTAGAAGAAGTAGATAAATTAGTAATGCAATATTTTGATAATGGTAAGATGAAGGAATTAGAACCTTTTGATAAATATCAAAACTCTATTTTTGTTGCTGCCGAGAGCGAGGAAAATTGTTGTCATTATAATGATATTAGATATGAAAATGGTTGTTATATAAGAATGCCCCTATCATCAGATGATAAAGAGTTTGGTCACTATAATCGTTTTATGAAAACTGGAGAACCTGTTTTATGTGTCCAATGTGGCGACAATATCGCCAGCGATGAACATGATGGAAGATGTCATGCTTGCAAAGGAGAAGCAACTTGTGATCTATGTGGGCGAGGCGTATATCACGATGATTTAGTTTATGTCGAAGATGATGATATTTATATTTGTGAGTATTGCTATCGTGATAAATATAAAATGTGTCGTGAATGTGATGAAGTAGTACCAGTAGATGAAGCTATTTATAATGAATCAATGGAAAGATGGGAATGTCATAATTGTGTTGACAAAAGACATAATAATATGAATGACAGAAATACAAGTTGTCTTTGTGTGATTGATGAATCAAAATTTTTAATTGAGAATAATTTAATATCATTCGATGAACTATCAACCTCTCGAACCAAAATTAGAAAATTATCTGAAGAGTTAATAAGAAAAGAATCAATATCTGAAGCAGTTATTGTCGCTCGTTTTTCATATAATTTAGAAGATGGAATCCCAGCATTTATAGAATCATCTGTTTTTAGTAGTTATTTATATACTGCCAATATTGATGTTAGGCGTTTTCATTTAGAGTTGGATAATGTTGAAGTAATAAAAGCTATCGCAGATTCAAATATGGATATATATAATTTTAAAAACATTATATTAACTGGATATGCTCGACCTGAAACATTACTTGCCAAAAAAATGCAATTAGAGCTTTTAAACCCTAGCGCGACAGTTACTATATACGATTTGGACAAAAACGATTAACTATAATTAAATAATTTACATTTAATATACTATCCCATAAAAAATGGAGAAAAAGAGGTAAAAATGAAACATTTTGCAAAATACGATGCCGAAACTGGCATATCTACTGTTGAGTTAATGGAAAAAGGAAAAGTTTACAGGGGGAAAGCAAAAGCACATCCAGACGATATGGATGTAGCAGCTCAATATACAGGAATTACTATTGCTGAATATAGAGCGAAAATCAAAAGGCAAAAATATAAAGCCTCAATGGCTAAAGCCCGTATGTTTAAATTAATGAATGAAATAACTCACTTAAACACAGTATTCAGAAATTATAGACAAGAAAAAGACAGATTAGAAAATGAGCTTGAATCATATATACAAGCTAAAGAAAAATTCCAAGATGGTCTTCGCGCAATTCGTGATAGAGAAGGCAGTAATAAATAGTTAATAAGGTTGGATACACTCCAACCTTATTGTCTTTGACAATTTATGGAAAATATTATATAATATATTATAATCAAATAAACAAAAAAGGAGGAATAATATGAGTAAATATGGTGTAGAACATATAAAAACGCTTGAAGGAATTGAAGCTATTAGAACTAGACCAGGAATGTATATTGGCTCAATAGAGTCTGAAGGACTACATCATATAGTTTTGGAAATTATATCTAATGCTATTGATGAATATCTTGCAGGAGAATGTACTGAAATTAATGTTGTTGTTACAGAACAAGATGTAATCCAAATATCTGATAATGGACGTGGAATACCTTTTGGAAAAGCAAAAGATGGAACGGAAACGTTAGAAAATATTTTTACAAAGTTACATACAGGAGCAAAATTTAATTCTGATGGTTCAACTGGATATAACTCTTCAGGTGGAATGAATGGAATAGGCTCAAAAGCTACAAACGCTCTATCTGAATTTTTTGAAGTATTAGTCAAAAGAGATAAGAAAATTGCTAAAATGAGATTTGAAAAAGGCAAAAGAGTTTCATATGAAGTTAAGCCTGATACAGTTAATGGATGGACTGGAACAAGAATTACATTTCTTCCAGATAAGACAATTTTTTCTACAATTGAAGTAAGAAAAAGTGTATTAGAAAAACAGTTAAAAGAATTATCTTTTTTATGTCCAGGCCTAACTATTAATTATGAATATAAAAATTCTGATATTATGACGTTTAAGAGTACGGGCATGGTTGACTATATAAAAGATTTAACTAAACCCGAAAAGAGAATTACTAATATATTCACGACAGAAAGTCATGAAGGAAAATATTCAGTGTCAATGGCGCTAGTGTATACTTCTGATTATAGTGAAAGTATTAAACTTTATACTAATAATATACCAAATACTGCGGGAACCCATTTGACTGGATTTAGAGCAGCAATGACTCGTGCAGTAAACGAATATGCAAGAGATTATAAATATTTAAAAGAAAAAGATGATAATTTAACAGGTGAGGATTTAAAAGAAGGACTTGTTATGGTATTGTCTCTTCATATGCCTGAACCAATATTTAATGGACAAACAAAAGATGTACTTACTTCTGCGGAAGGTCGTACTGTTGTTGAGAGATTATTAAATGTTGAATTGAAAAAATGGTTTGCCAATAATCCAAATGAATTAAAAGTTATTGTTTCAAAAGCGATGTTGAGCAAAAAAGCAAGAGACGCTGCTAAAAAAGCAAGAGATTTAACAAGAGATAAAACAAAAACAGTTTTATCTTCAGGGCTTCAAGGTAAATTGACTGATTGTATTAGTAAAAACTATGATGATATTGAATTGTTTTTAGTAGAAGGACAATCTGCGGGAAGTGGCGTCAAAGCCGCAAGAGATAAACAAACTCAAGCAGTTATGGCTCTACAAGGCAAGGTATTAAATAGTGAAAAAAATGATTTAAGTAAGTTATTAAATAATAAAGAAATTAAAGCTTTAATTTCTGCTATTGGTTGTGGTGTTGGAACTACTTTTGATTATTCTAAAGCAAGATATAGTAAAATAGTAATTTTAGCAGATGCAGACGTAGATGGAAGTCATATTAGAGTTTTATTATTAACGTTCTTCTTTAAATATATGAGACCATTAATCGAAAATGGAAATATTTATTTAGCAATGTCACCTTTATATAAAGTTGTAAAAGGAAAAACTTTTCATTATTTATTAGATGATTCAGAACTTGAAGCATATAGGACAAAACATGCTGGAGAGAAGTTTGAAGTATATTACTTTAAAGGACTTGGAGAATTAGACCCTACAGAGTTAAAAGAAACAACTCTTGATATTAGTAAGAGAAGATTGAAACAAGTATTTATCGAAGATGAAAAATCTGTCGCAGCAATGTTTAATAAATTAATGGGACCAAGTGTTGCACCAAGAAAAGCTTTCATTGAAGAGAATGCCTATAGGGCAAATGTAGTAGTATAATTAAGAAATCGTTCTTAATTTAGTAGATTTAAGGAGGCATACATGAGTGTAGTAGTAGCAGTTAGAGACGAAGATAAGATTTGGTTAGCAACAGATAGTCAAGTAACATCGGGATGGACGAAGAGTTTAATATCTTCGCAACATTCTTTTAAGATTTTTAAAATGCCTCATAATCTAAATATTGGTGGAGTTGGAAGTTTAAGAGATTTGAATATTATTTCTACTTCTGATATTGAATTTATTTCAGAAAACGCTATTTTAAAAAATGACATAAACTTTAAGTCTATTGTTCGTGATACAGTTCCTAAGCTATTTACTGAACTAGCGAAATTTGGAAGAGTAGAAAAAGAGTTTGAAATGCTATATTTAGCATCACATTTTATATTAGCACATGGAATAGATTGTTATATGATATGCGGCGATGGAGCTGTCATGGAATTAAATGATATGTTTGCTATTGGTTCTGGTGCAGATGTTGCAGAAAGTGCCTATACTGTTTTAAGGGATGTAGAATTATCTCCTAAAGAAATGGCCGTAAGAGCAGTAATGTCTTCTTGTGAAAGAGATTTATTTGTAGATTATCCTATTATTGTAACAAATACTTTAATGAATACATTTGAATTATTTGATGGGACTAGTTATTACAATGTTGAGCTAAATGGAGAATTGACTTTAATAGAAGAAGAAAATGAAGAAGAAATTGAAGGCGATAGCGAAGAAGAAGAAGAAGAAATATGCGAAGAAGGTTTGTGTATTGAAACTGGTTCTAAATCAAACAAAGCTGAGCCTGTCAATTTTGAGCAATAAATAAAGAGGTATAACTATGATAGAAATATATACAGACGGAAGTTGTTTTGGTAACGGCTCAAAAGATAATTTTGGGGGATATGGTGTTGTTTTAACAGCCAATGGAAAAGTTGTCAAAGAAATTAGTAATGGCAAAATGAATACAACAAATAATGAAATGGAATTAGAAGCAATATACCAAGCAATAAAACTAGCTAAAATTATTACTAATACAAAAAAACAAGAAGTTTGTATATATAGCGATTCCGCATACTGCGTAAATACAATAAATACGTGGATGTATGCTTGGGCCTCTAATAACTGGATTAAAAAATCAGATAAAAAAGCTCCCGAAAATATGGCATTAATAAAAAGAATATATGAATTAATGCAATTTGAAAGAGTAATTAAAGTTTTAAAGATTAAAGCTCATGTTGGTCATGAGTTTAATGAAAGAGCAGATGTATTAGCTACTTCTGCTACTAAGAAAATACAGCAAGAATTTATGTTAGAACATTCTAGAAAGGATTCAAATGAGTAAAATAGAAGAAATGATTTTTCCTGTAAATATAAATGAAGAAATAGCTCAATCCTTTTTAGACTATTCTTTATCAGTTATTACAGATAGGGCATTGCCTGATGTCAGAGACGGCATGAAACCAGTTCATCGTAGAATTATTTATACGATGTTTGAGAATGGATTATATAATGCAAAAATGTATAAAAAGTCTGCCGACACCGTTGGCAGTGTTCTTGGCCGTTATCATTGTCATGGTGATTCTTCCGTCTACGAGGCTATGGTTCGATTGGCACAGTCCTTTAGCTTACGCTACCCTCTTGTGGACGGTCATGGTGCTTTTGGAGATATTGACGGAAATCCAGCAGCGCATATGCGTTACACAGAAGCGAGACTCTCAAAAATAGCCGAAGAAATGATTAGAGATATTAAAAAAGATACTGTTGATTGGAAACTTAACTTTTCAGAAGATAGGCACGAACCAATTGTTTTACCAAGTAGATTTCCTAACCTTTTAGTGAATGGTTCTACTGGGATCGCTGTTGGTATGGCGTGTAGTTTTGTTCCTCATAACTTAACTGGAGTTGTAGATGCTATTGTTGCATATATAAACGATAATAATGTATCAGTAGAAAGATTATTTGAGTTAACTGGAGGGCCAGACTTTCCAACAGGTGGAATCGTAATTAATAAAGATGAATTACTAGAAGGATATAGAACTGGTAAAGGTAGAGTTAGAACAAGAGCTAAATATAAAATTGAAACAAGAGCAAAGAAAACTCTATTAGTATTTACTGAAATTCCATATATGACTAAACTTACAAAAATTATAGAAGATATAGTTGACCTTTGTGAGAAAAAAGAAGTTGAGGGAATCTCAGACGTTCGTGATGAAAGTGACCAAAATATGGCCCTTGTCGTGGAAATAGCCAAAGGCTATGACGCTGAGAATATCGTGAATGTTTTATTTGCAAAAACGCAATTAGAAAATACTTATTCTATTAATAATACTTGTTTAGTAGATAATGAACCTAAAGTTTTAGGATTAAAAGATTTGGTTAGGTATTATGTTGAGTTTCAACAAGAGGTAATAACAAGACGTTCAGAGTTTGAATTAAGGAAACTTTTAGTAAGATTAAATATAATTGAAGCTTTAATTATAGCTCTTGCTAGTATTGATGAAGTTATTAAAATTATTAAAGAAAGTGATACAGTAGCCAATGCGCAAGCCACTCTATTAAAAAGGTTTTTTGTAAATGAAGAGCAGGCAAAAGCTGTTTTGGATATGAAATTATCAAGACTTACAAAACTTCAAGTAGAAGAATTAAAAGAAGAAAAGGCAGAATTGATTTTATCAAAAACTAAACTTGAGCTTATCTTAGACGATGAATCAGAATTAAATAAAGTTTTGGTTCAAGAGATTAGTGAGATACAACATAAATATAAATCTCCTAGACGTACTGAGATTACACAAATTACTGTTAATAAAGAGAAAAAAGCAAAAGCAGAAGTAGTTGTTAAACCTGTTGTTGTTGCTATTGATAGTAAATATAATATTAAGTTTATCGAAAGTAAAGTATTCAAAAATAAAAAGAATATAAATGATTATATATATATGATTTCTACTACAACAGCTGATTCTATAACCATGATTATGAATGATGGACAAATATATAGAATTGCTATTGATGAAATAAAAGATGGTAGTAATATCCTTACTTTGCTCAATATTAAAGAGCAAGAGATTATTGAGATTATTGCAGATACATCTAAAAAGTTTATAATATTCTTAACAAAACAAGGTATGGTAAAAAAGACTTTGTTAGAAGAATATAAAAATATTAAAAGAAGTGGTGTTATTGGTATTAACTTAAGAGAGAATGATAAAGTTGTCAGTGCTTGTTTTACAGATGACGAAGATCTAATCTTATTAAGTGCAAATGGAATGACGATTAAATTCCACTCGGCAGATATTACCCCAACTGGTAGAAATACTATGGGCGTATTAGCCATTAAGCTTCGTGAGGGTGATTGTGCGGCCTCCCTTAGCCCCGTACACAAAGACAAAGAGTATATTCTAATAATATCTAAAAATGGATTTGCCAAAAAAACTATTAGTGAAGAATATTCTCTACAAAAAAGAAATGGAGTAGGATTAATCGGATGCAAGTTAACTGCCGATGATCAAGCTCTTGCTATCCTATCTATAAATGAAAAAGACACAATCCTTATTTATAGCAATGATAAGCTAATTAAAATTCCTTGTACTGATGTTCCTACGTTAAGTAGAGCGTCACAAGGTAATCATATCGCAAAATATGGTAATGTAAATAACATACACATAATATAACAATAAAATTTTATAGTATTTATACTACTAAGACTGAAGAATAGAAAGGGGAGAGTAACTCTCCCTTCTTCAAAAAATAAAGGAGAAGTAAATATGAATACTATTAAAGAAATTGCTATAAAAATACTTATCGCTGTAATTGTAATAGCTATGATTCCTGTTAATTATTCTGTCGCCTATGTTGACCCTATCCCAAAAATATGGTATAATTATAATATAGTTAAGGAAGAAAAAATAATAGAAGATAATAAAATCGCAATGGTAAAAGAAGAAGTTGAAGCAGTCAAAAAAGCTGTTATAACAAAGGCTATTGTAGTTGGAGAATCGGCTATAACAACAGAAAAAGAAGTAAGCAGAAGTATTGAAAAAAGAAATAAATACTCACAAGAAGATTTAATTTTATTATCTAAATTAATAAATTGTGAGGCTGGTAGTGATTGGTTGACAGATGAACATCAACAATTAGTTGCTATGGTTGCTTTAAACAGAGTAACAAGTGATAAATTCCCAAACAGTATTAGTGAGGTTATTTATCAAAGTGGTCAGTATTCTTGTGTTGGTTCAAGTAAATGGAATGAAGAGCCATCTAAAAGAGCCGTCAAGAACGCAAAACTTGCTTTAGCAGGCAACGTGTATTGTCCCGAAAATGTATTATTCCAAGCAGAGTTTACTCAAGGAAATGGAGTATACAAGTCATTTTATAATGAGAATACTGGTTCTTATACCTATTTTTGTTATGGAAACTAGACAATAAATAATGCTATAAAATTTTAATTAATATTTCTTTAAAACGAAGGAGTAATTTATATTATGTATTTACAAGAAAAAGTTAACAAGTATTATCCAGGAGCTTCAATCTATGAAGCAATGGAAATTTGGAGTCTTCCCGCCAACAAAAAAAGTATGCTAAAAGAAATTTGTGATGGAGAGAAGTACTTCGCAGAATTAAAAAAAGATGGAAATTGGTATGAATATTCCAAGAGTGTTGATGGAGTCGGATATTTATTTAGTAGGGGCGAAAGTGTAAAAACTGGTTTACCTGTTGAATGTATTGAAAAAGTTCCTCATATACAAAAAGCCTTTGAATCCCTACCAAATGATACAGTTATTATTGGTGAGATTTATTACGAAGGTGAAACTTCGAATGAAGTTAGAACTATTATGGGATGTCTTCCTGCAAAATCAATAGCAAGACAAAAAGAAAAAGGTAATATACATTTTTACCTACATGATATCTTAAAATTTAGTGGAAAAGATTTAACCTCTAGTGGGGCACTTGAAAGATATAGTATATTAACAGATGTAGTTAATGAGTATGAATTAACCTCTTATGATTTTATTCAAATAGCAGAAGCCAAGTTTACTGGTATATATGATTTTTTACTAGAAGCTATGGCGAATGATGAAGAAGGAGTAGTCCTTAAATTAAAAACCGCTCCATATGCAGAAGGCAAACGTCCTGCGTGGAGTATGATTAAACATAAAAAACAAGATGATATAGATTTAATTTGTATGGGTTTTGAACAAATAGGAATGTATTATGAAGGCGATCAAATTGAAAGTTGGCAGTATTGGATGGATGGAGAAGGAGCAAAAGTAAAAGGTTTTTATTATGGAGTTGATGGCTTCTCTGCTATCACAAAACCATATTTCAATGATTGGTTTACTTCTGTTAGACTTGGTGCTTATAATGATAAGGGCGAAGTTGAGTATATATGTTCTGCCTCATCTGGACTTAGTGACGAGTTAAAAGAGAAAATATCTAAAAATCCTAATGACTATATTATGAAAGTCGCTAAAATTAATTGTATGGAAATAACAAAAGAAAGTATACGACATCCAATACTCAAAGGGTTCCGAGACGACAAGAATGCAAAATCGTGTACATTTAAAGAAGTTTTTAAGTAGAAGTTATTTGACGTTTACTAAAAAATATTATATAATATATCATAATCAAAAAACAATAAATTTGTGATAATGGTTTTAGCAGTGTGGGGACTTTACACCACTGGGTTTATGGTAATCCTATCTTCGGTAAAAACCATAATAATTAAGTTATACATTGTAAAATATTCCCAAAAATGTCAGATTTACTTTGACATTTAACAAAAAATGTTTTATAATATATATATAAGTTAAGGAAACTAAATTCCTTGAGCAAATAATTCAAAACAATTAAAAGGAGAAACAAATTATGAAAATGTCAGAAAACGCACAAAAGGTACTTGCTTATTTAAAGGGAATTGATAATGAAAACGTAACAGTTCACGACATCTCAGAAGCAATTGACCTTCCAGTAAATTCAATCACAGGCACATTCAATTCTTTCGTTAAGAAAGGTCTTGGAGAAAGAGTTGCAGCTGAAGTTGAAGTAGCTGATGGATCACACAAAGCAGTTAAGTTCTTAAAACTTACTGATGCTGGAATGGATTTTGATCCAACTGCAGACGCAGAGTAATCAATTAACAAATAATTAGAATGGGGTTTGTTTTAGAGCAAATCCCCTTCTTCTATTAGCCATTTTAAATCGAGCATAATATTAATTAGATTAAACACGCAACTGAATGGAGAAAAAAATGAGTAAAAAACAAGAGTTTATTAAAATGGTTGAGTATCTCCTGACTCCAAACGATATACATGAAATGTATAACGAAGAGCAGGCATTAGCTTATTTTGAAAGCTTAAAATTAATTAAAGAAACACAAAAAGTAGAGGTAACAGAAAACGGGAAGAATATTATCTTATTCATGCAAAGTAATGAAGAGGTTAAAAGTAACTTATTTTATGCAAAAGATATTGCAGAAGGTATGTTTGTAAGTTCTAAGGTTATTAGTGGAGCAATGAGAAAATTAGTCACAGACGGTTACGTTGAGAAAATGACTGAAAGTCCTATTGTATATGCTATTACCGATAAAGGTAGACAACTTTCCTTTTAAGTCATTTTCAATTTTGAAAGTAATACGATAAACAAATAAATTATAGTTAAACAATTAATAAGGAGAAAAAACTTATGAAGAAAATGATAAACAAAAGTCACATTGAAGGCTTCCTTTATGAAACAACAATGGAAGAAAAGGTTGCTGGACCTAATGCGGCTAAACCTGGTTCAAAATATATCAATGGTAAAATCTCTGTTGAAGTAACAGAAGACAACATCGTAGTAATTGATATCTATGAATCAGAGATTACTAAAAAAGGCACTAAAAACCAAAAATACGATACTTTAAAAACTATTATCGCTGGTAGTTCAGTTGTTGCTAATGGTAGAGAAAATGCGGCTAGAGTTAGAATCGATTCCGCACTATCTTTAAATGACTGGTACAGACCTGATGGAGAATTAATTTCTTCTGTTAGAAACTTTAATGGTTTCACACATATAGTTACTGATAACAAATTCACACCTGCTGCTACTTTTGAAGTTGATATTCTTATCACTTCTGTAACAGACGATATGAGTAAAAGTGAAGATGGAACGATGGAACCAAATGGTGCTTTAGTAGTCAATGGAATTATCTTTGACTATGCTGATAAAGCTATGCCAGTTAAATTCCTAGTTGAAAACACTAATGGAATTGCCTACTTCAGAGACCTAGAATCTAATACTTTCACAAAAGTATGGGGTAATATGGTTACTACTACTACTTCAAGTTCTAAAACAGAGGAATCTGCTTTCGGAGACGCTAAAGTTGTAGAGTACACAAATAGTAGAAAAAAATTCGTTATTACAGGAACGAATAAAAATGCTTATGTATTTGGTGAAGATTCAGTTCTTACTGTTAAAGAAGTTCAAGATGGTATTTCCGCAAGAAATCTATACTTAGCTGATTTAAAGACTAAGACAGAAGCTGCTAAAAAGAAAACTGACTCAACTCCTATCGTTGGAGCTGATACTGCTAAAGCTGAATTTAAGTTTTAAGAAAGAGGAGGTAACATATGGGATTATTAGATCTTACTCCTCACAAAGTAAGTAAAGACCTTAGAGGTTATAGTGTACTTTTTTATGGCGAAATAAAGTCTGGAAAGACAACAACAGCAAGTAAGTTCCCTAATGCCTTATTACTTGCTTTTGAAAAAGGTTATTCTGCATTGGCTGGGGTTTACGCTCAGCCAATCAATAGCTGGTCAGACTTTCTAAAAACATTAAGAGAACTTAAAGAAGCAAATGTTCAAGAAAAATTTGAAACAATTATTATAGATACCGCAGACATTGCTTATGAATATTGTGAACAGTATATTTGTAATGTTGAAGGTGTAGATGCTATTAATAAAATTCCTTTTGGTCAAGGATTTACCAAATCGGGAAAAGAATTTGACCAAAGACTTCGTTCGATTGTACAAATGGGTTATGGATTAGTATTAATCTCTCACTCTGCTGATAAAACATATCAGAACGAAGATGGAACTGAATATAATAAAATTGTTCCAACTATGCCTAATAAGGCAAGATTAATTACTTCAAGAATGTGCGATATCATCGGATATTCAAGAATAGTTGAGACAGAAGCTGGAAACAAAACGTTTTTATTCATGCGTGGAACACCTCGTTTTGAGGCCGGTTCGAGATTTAAATACACACCTGACAGGATCGAATTTAGTTATGATAATCTTGTAGATGCAATTGTTGGAGCTATTGAAAAACAATCAGAAGAAGATGGTGGTGAATACATCACTGATTCAAGAGAAAATCTATATATAAATAGAGAAGAAGCTGTTGATTTTGATACTTTAATGACTGAATTTAAAGAATTAACTGGTGTATTAATTGAGAAAAACATGGCTTATTATGCACCAAGAATTACCGAAATTGTCGATAGACATTTAGGTAAAGGGAAAAAGGTTTCGGATTGTAGTAGAGATCAAGTACAATTGGTTGATATCATCATATCCGAGATAAAGGAAATCAAGGAGTAGTTGTTAATTACTAGGAAAGGAGTTGCTGTTATACAGCGGCTCCTTTTTGACATTGTTGTAAAAATATGGTATAATATATTATAAATGTAAATAAAATATTGTTACAAGGAGGCGAAATATTGGCAACACAAAGAAAAGTTAAATGTCCCTTATGTGGAATTTTTTTCTATCGAAGTGAAGAAGAAAATGTTTTTTATAAAAACAGATATTGGCACAAGCATTGTTATGAAGCACATAAAGAAAAAGAAAATCAATCATTTAAAGCAATAGAAGAATTAGAAAAATATCTTTGTGATTTATTTGAAATTGATTTTGTTAATGCAAGAATTAAAAAACAAATAAAAGACATGGTTGAGCAATACCATTTTTCGTATTCAGGTATCTTAGGTACGCTGAAATATTGGTATGAAGTAAAAAAAGAGCCGATAGAAAAAGCCAATGGAGGAATTGGAATAGTCCCATATGTTTATTCAGATGCAAGTAAATATTATGAAACTATTTTCTTTGCTCAGGCGTTAAATAAGGATACCCATGCGGATTCCCTTATTTTAAATGAGAGAAATATTGTAATCAAATCTCCAAAAGTGCATAAAAGAGTTAAAATTGTCGATTTAGATTTTTTGGAGAGAGAGGAAGATAATGAATAGTAGCTTATATATAGATAAAAGAAGTATAATGCAAGTTTTAGGTTGTCTTATACTAAATCCAAACTTACTAAACAGAACCGATAAATATGAATTTAATACAGATGATTTCGAAGAAGACTTTTATACTTTAATTTATGGAACAGTACAGAACTTAAAATCTCAAGGATTGAAAAAAATTGAAGTATTAGATATAGATAATTACTTATCAGTAAGACCTGGCGCAAGTAAATTATTTCAGAACAATAAAGGTGTAGAGTATATATCAGAGATTGTAAAAATCGCTGACCTTTCAAAGTTTGATTATTACTATCAAAGAATGAAAAAAATGACTTTATTAAGAATGTATACACATTATGGAGTTGATATAAGTTGGTTATATAATCCAAATACTCTTGATATAAAATTAAAACAACAACAAGAGGATTGGTTAGATAGTGTAGATAGGCTAGCCATTACTGTCGCAGTAGACCAAAAATTTGATGAAATCAAAAGTAAATATTTAAATTCAACTGGTGAAGATATGATCCACGCAGGGCAAAATATTTTTGAGTTAATTCAAAATTTAAAGAAAACTCCTGAGGTTGGAATCCCATTATTCGGGCCACTAATCAATACGATAACAAGAGGAGCAAGATTAAAGAAGTTTTATTTAAGATCTGCGCCGTCTGGTGTTGGTAAGTCTCGTATGGCCGCAGCTGATATTTGTAATTTTGCTTGTAATGAGATATATGATTTATATACACAAAGATGGGAAAAGAACGGAACTTCTGAACCATCATTATATATAACAACAGAGCAGGACATAGAAGAAATACAAACGATGATGTTAGCTTTCTTATCTGGGGTTGATGAAGATAGTATTTTAAATGGTATTTATGGGCCAGGAGAAGAAGAAAGAGTAGTGCATGCGGGAGAGCTTATAACAAAAAGTCCAATGTGGATTGAAGAACTACATAACTTTTCTCTTGATGATATTGAAAATACAATGCGTAAATATGTTTTAGATAATAATGTAAAATATGTCGCATTTGATTATATACATACTTCACTAAAGATCCTTGAGGAAATTACTAGAAAAACTGGTGGTGTAAAATTAAGGGAAGATAATATTTTATATATGTTATCTATTAGATTAAAAGATTTATGTAATGAACTTGGTATTTTTATTATGAGTGCCACACAGGTTAATGGAGAATGGGAAGGTAAGAAAGATGCAAATCAGAATTTAATTAGAGGTGCAAAAGCTATCGCTGATAAAATCGACTTTGGTAGTATCATATTACCAACTACTGAAAATGATTTAAAATGTTTAGAAACGCTATTGGCAGGTGGTTCAATTATAGAACCAAACATAGTATATCATATATATAAAAATAGAAGAGGTCGCCACACGAGTGTAAAATTATGGTGTTCTGCGAATTTAGGAATTTGTAGAGTAACTCCTTTATTTTTAACAGATAATAATTATAAACTTATACCTCTTGAGGATTTCCATATAATAGTAGAAGAAGACGACGAGGAGTAAAAAATGTATTATGACAAAGACGAAATAAAAAATTCATTGACTATGGAGGATGCTTATAAAATAATAGATAATCTTGGCGGCAATCCGTCTTATAGTGCTACTGGGTTTTTATGTGAAACTCTTTGTCATAACGAAGCGGGTACTGGTTCAAGAAAACTGTATTACTATGAAAACACAAAATTATTTCAATGTTATACAGGATGTGGTTTTATGGACATATTCGAAGTTATAATGAGAAATAAAAGTTTAGACAACGCTAAACAATGGACTCTATATAATGCCATGGATTATATAGTAAAAGAATTAGATTTAACTGTAGAAAATCATCATTCTGACGATGAAAAATCTGATATAAAACACGACTTAAGAATACTGACCAACTATGCTATTATTAGCAAAATAAAGGAAAATATCCAGTTAGAATACAAAGTATACGATGATAATATTTTAAAGAACTTATCGTTTATGCCTCCAAAAGCATGGATTGATGAAGGTATCACAATAGAAACAATGAAGAAATACAACATTAAATACTACGGCACTGAACATAAAATTGTTATCCCACATTACAACCTAATGAACGAACTAATAGGAATTCGTGGGAGAGCTATGATATCAGAAGATGCTGATATGTATGGTAAATATATGCCACTTAAAGTGGCTAATGTAATGTACACGCACCCACTATCACATAATTTATATGGATTAAATCTTAATATAGAAAATATACGAAAGATTAAAAAGATAGTTATATTTGAAGGAGAAAAGTCAGTTTTACTTTATGATAGCCTTTTTGGAACAGAGAATAACATAGCAGTCGCTACATGCGGCAGCTCCTTATCTCTATTTCAACAAAGTATGATTATTGATTTATGTAATGTAGATGAAGTCGTAATCGCTTACGACAAAGAGTTCCAAGCAATTGGAGACGCAAATTTTGATAAGAGCACAACAGCGTTAAGCAATTTAGCTAATAAGTTAAAAAACTATTGTAACGTATCCATAATGTTTGATAAATATAATTTATTAAGATATAAAGATGCTCCTATTGATAAAGGGAAAGAAGTTTTCGAATATCTATTTCAAAATAGAATTATAATGTAAAAGGAGCAACAATAGTGAAGATAAATTTAATAAACGATATTGATTTAAACCTTTCGCCTGCATATCAAGTGCTTGTGAATAGAGGAATACCCGAAAGTAAGATAAGAGATTTTTTAAATACGAGCGATGAAGTAATTAATAGCTATATGCTATTAGACAATATAGAAGATGCAGCAAAAACACTTCTTTATCACGTTAATAAATTGAGTAATATATTAATCCAAGTAGACTCTGATGTAGATGGATTCACTTCTGCGGCAACTCTATATAATTGGATTAAAGGAAACTTCCCCGAAGCAAATCTTCACTATCAGGTACATGATGAAAAAACTCATGGACTTCATATAACAGAAGATATTTTAGCAAACAAATACGAATTAATCATTGTACCTGACGCAGGTAGTAATGAATATGAAAAACACAAGAGAGTACATGATTTAGGAATAAAATTAATTATATTAGACCATCATGAAACAGAATATTATAGCGAAGATGCTTGTGTAGTAAATAATCAAATGTCCGAAAATTATCCTAATAAAGCGATGTCTGGAGTTGGAGTTGTTTGGCAGTTTTGTAGGGCACTAGATCATATAAATCCTTTTGTTCAAACTACTGTTGCTGATGATTATTTAGATTTAGTTGCTCTTGGTTTAATTGCTGATATGATGGATACGAGAGAATTAGAAACAAAAAGATTAATTGAAAAAGGGATTGATGCAATGAAAGATTCATTTAGTCCTGGCGGCAATTCATTCTTAAGTGCTTTTATACAAAAACAAGCGTATTCATTAAAAAATACAGTTACTCCAATAGGCCTTGCTTGGTATATAGCTCCTTTTATTAACTCAGTTGTGCGGGTAGGCACTCCGGAAGAAAGGCTTCTTACTTTCGAAGCTATGCTACAGGAGAATGCGAAAATATCAATTCCCTCTACAAAGCGTGGTGGTAAAGGACAAACTGAAACCGTAATTGAACAAGCGATAAGAACATTAACAAATGTTAAAAATAGACAAAAGAAACAAACAGACGAGTTATTTGAAAAATATGAAAGCAAAATAACAGATGATTATTTAAATGAAAATAGCATTATATTATTAGAGATAGATAATAAAACAAATCCAAATTTGAAAGGTTTAGTTGCTAATAAGATTGCATCTAAGTATCAAAGACCAACTTTTATTCTTTCAAGTTATACTGAAACCTCCGTTAATCTTGTTCTAAAAGAAACTGTTGTTGAAAATGACGAGGGTGGACAAGATCTTCGTGAAGAGTTGGTAGAAGTAAAGAAAACTGAAACTTATTTTACTGGCTCCGCTCGTAATATAGATACAAATATACTTCCAGACTTTAAAGGTTTTATTACTGAAACGGGGTTGGCTGAATATGCAGAAGGCCACGCAAGCGCGCTTGGAGTTAAGTTCACAAAAGATAATTTAGAACAATTTCTAGAACTTGCTACTAACTCTCTTGATTTTACAACTTCTTATACTGAATACAACGTAGATTTTATATTTGATATGAATGAATTAAGGCCTGGAGCTATTTTAGATGTTGCTTCGCTTAAAGATTATTGGGGAAAGGGAATAGAGGAATCTATTATCGCAATTAAGAATGTTAAGGTAACAGAAGATATGAAAACTTTAATGTCTAGAGATAAGAATCCTACTTTGAAGTTAATTATTAATGAAGTGGAAGTTATTAAGTTTAGATGTAGTGAAGAAGAATTTGACGCTATTGCTCCTAACCAATATACAACGAGTATAATGGATATTGTTGGAAAATGTAGTATTAATGAATGGAATGGAAATATAACTGCTCAGATTTTAATTGAAGATTATGAGATAATACAAAATATAGTTGAATTTTAAAATGAAAGATTTTAAGGTAATCATCGCTGGAACAAGAGACTTTAACGATTATGAGTATGCCGAACCATTAATTGATAAAATTCTTTCAAATAAATCTCAAACTCATAAAATATTAATAGTGTGCGGCATGGCTCGAGGAGCCGATTTAATAGGAAAAGAATACGGAGAAAATAAAAATTATGAAGTTCTTAAATATCCTGCTGATTGGGATTCATTTGGTAAGTCAGCAGGTTATATTAGAAATAAAGAAATGGCAAATAACGCAGACGCTTTAATCGTGTTCTGGGATGGAGCTTCTAAAGGGACTTTAAATATGATTAATATAGCAAAAGAAAAAGGTTTGAAAGTAGTAATTATTAACTACCTTAAAGGAGAAATAAAAACATGATTTTAACAGAAAAACAAAATGTGGCAGTCAATTTAATGTCAACAAATTTTAAATTAAATGAACCAGTTACCGTAATCTCAGGATATGCGGGAACTGGTAAAAGCTCTATCATTAATTATTTTATTGAAGGTAGTGACTTAATGGATAGCACTAGATTTGTAACTTACACTGGTAAAGCATCGTTGGTATTACAAAATAAAGGATTGCCCGCAACAACAATACATAAACTTATATATGATACATATAAAAATTATAGAACTGGCAAGTTCATTTTTAAATTGAAAAAAATGTTAAGTCCTAATATAAGATTAATCGTTATAGATGAAGTATCTATGGTTCCAATGCCTTTATTAATGGATTTAATGAGTTTTAATATACCTTTGATTTGCTTAGGGGACCCCGGCCAATTAGAGCCCATCGGCCAAGATAATGGCTTGTTAGCAAGTCCAAATATATTTTTAGAAGAGATCCATCGTCAAGCGCAAGACAATAGTATCATTAAGCTTTCAATGTTGGCGAGAAATAATCAACCCCTTCCATTAATATATGATGATCCTTTTGTTAAGGTAATTAATAGAAGTGATGTTACTTTAGGCATGTTGACTTGGGCAGATCAAATTCTATGTTCTAAAAATGCAACAAGAAGAAAAATCAATGAAGAAATGCGGACAAGTTTTGGTTTCTCAGGCGACTATCCCGTTAAAGGAGATAAGGTAATCTGCTTACATAATTATTGGGATTATTTAAATGAAGATGAATCTCCGTTAATCAATGGAACGATAGGAAATGTTACAAACGTTTTTGAAAAAGGTTCGAAATGTATTATTGATTTTAAGGCTGATTATAGTGATTATGAATGGTATGGAGTTGATTTAGATACAAATATATTTAAAGGACTCCCACCAATTAGCACTATGAGCAAAAGTAAAAAGTTAATTTATGAATTTGATTTCGGCTATGCAATTACAGTTCATAAATCTCAAGGAAGCTCTTATCAAAAGGTTTTAGTATATGAAGAATATCTAATGAGTACAAACCATGCTAGATTATTATATACAGCTATAACTCGTGCAGAAGAAAAATTAATTATAGTAAAAGCAGAGTAGCTTGACTTTTCCAAAGAAATATTGAC